>Ga0126342_10000536_pt1 | contig 42421 bp, 27 predicted proteins | sample Cyp1metagenome_FD_92528 | JGI IMG/M metagenome (GOLD analysis project Ga0126342, IMG submission 92528) | Coral microbial communities from Lord Howe Island, Old Settlement Bay, Australia - Cyphastrea 1 metagenome | ecosystem: Host-associated > Invertebrates > Cnidaria > Coral ...
AACCATAGAAAACTAGAAAGATAGAAACATAGAAAGATAGAAAGAAAGAAAGAACGACCGATAGATAGATTAGACATATTAAAAGATTAGATAGATTACATAGATGGATAGATAGATAGATAGGTAGATAGATAGATAGGTAGATAGATAGGTAGATAGATAGAAAGAAAGATAGATAGATAGATAGGTAGATAGATAGATCGATAGTTAGATAGATAGATAGATAGATAGATAGATAAGATTAATTCGATTACATAGAATAATTAGATTAGATAGATTAGATAATTAGATACGACTACATTTAGATTTAGATTTAGATTCAGATTAAGATTAGATTAGATTGGATTGGATTAGATTTAGATAGATAGATGGTTAGATGGATTAGATAGATTAGACAGATTAGATGGATCAGATTAGATTAGATTTAGATTTAGGTTTTCGACAAGATAGATAAGATAGATAAGACAGATAAGTAAGATAGATAAGAAATATAACATAGACCAGATACGACAAGATACGATTAGATATGACAAGATACGAAAAGATACGATCAGATCCGATAAGCTAAGATAGATAGATTAGATTACATCGCTTGATTGCATTGATAAATAGATTACATCACGAGATAGATTACACCAATATACTTATATCATATATGATACACATATAACATCAATCAACAATAATCAAACATAAGTAGATCGATTACATCAAGCATCAATCATCACACACACATAATGTATATAATTGTGTATATATCTACATATATTTACTTTTCCTTAGTAAGGATTTTTGACCGGATCCCATATACCTATATCATATATGCTACACATATAGATTATAAACATCAACCATCAATCTATTTCCATCATATCTCCATCATATCACCGCTCCTTCACCTTGGTTGGACTTTTGGGCTTCTCTTTGCCTCGGCGTTCTGGGAAGATGTGGCTTTTACATGGCTATTAAATGGCTATCTATCTATCTACCTATCTACCTTTCTACCTACCTACCTATCTATCTATCCATCTATCTGTCTCTCTCTCTCTCTATATCTATATATGGATATTCCCATGATTGGGGAGATATTCGATAGGTTTTGTTGGGGAGATATTTGATTTGTATTTGGGGAGATTTATGATTTTATGGTTTTGGGGTGACCAATAATTTATTCGGGATCGCCAGCAGCATAGTTTGTTGCGGAAATTGATTGATTTGCTAATGAGATACTACTGCGTTTAGATGTATTTGGGAGACAAAATCGATTGTTTCCCCGCGTAGATCTTCCCTTAAATCAGTCTCGTGAGGGAATTTAAGTCCCTTCATGGATGAACTTGTGCATTAATCATGATCAGACCAAGCAAACATGGAATTCGAAACGATGTATTCTCGGGTTTATCGGTTTATCCATGAATCATTCTCATTTAGACTGGTGGTACATTATTCCATCATTTCCATGCATTTCCCACATGGCATCCTTGGTCAACAAATGTCGAAGGCTGAGCCGAGAATTGGAGGTCCAATGGATCGCACAACCCCAATGGCTTCTCCCATGACGTGAACAATTAAACATATCTTTGACAGGCCAGAACTCTTGTTTGTATGGTTTGTACGGATATACTTCAAAGGATTAAACACCAAGCCCAAGTCCGAAGACTTCAGCAGAAGCAAGTTCAGCCAAATCTATTAGCCAATTCCAGCACAATCTATCAGCCGCTCACATTTTTCACACCCCTACCTTCATACAACTTATCAAGTCCATAGGCCAATCCTCAGGAGCCCCACCTTCTGACGCAGGAGGCCTCAAAGATAAAATGTCAACCATTGCACACTTCGAATTGAACAGCCCAGGGCTAAGGGGTTGGTAGTCCGGGAAGGACATTGGCGGACATTGCATAAAGGAACGTGATAAAATACACTTTTCATTTGATTCATTGGAACCTTCTCTTTGCCTTGCTAGAAGGAACTACCAACTAACCAAAACAATGGGTGGATGAACACACATTACGACTATATATTATTATATATATATATGATACATGATATATATATATGATATATGATTTATATATATATATATTGTATGATTATATACGCAACTTGCTCCCAGTCATCCAACTTAATCCACAAGTGGTCCAGGACTTTTGCAGAGTGTTTCTGTCCACTGCCAACAATCAGGGCCTCACAAGTATACTCAGAAGCATTCAGACACAAACATCTTCAAAAGCTCATCTTGACAACTAGCCGAGGCAAAATCATCCGTCTGTTGAACATAAACTGGCAGTGCTGGTGCGCCTTTGAATTAAGCCAAGGGACTTTTTGGCGGCCTTTGCTTCTTCAGCCTTTTTGGCCTCAGCTGCCTTTGATTCTTCAGCCTTCTTGGCTGCCTCAGCTGCCTGTGCTTCTTCAGCCTTCTTGGCTGCCTCGGCTGCCTTTGCTTCTTCAGCCTTCTTGGCTGCCTCGGCTGCCTTGGCTTCTTCAGCCGCCTTGGCTGCCTTGGCTTCTTCAGCCGCCTTGGCTGCCTCAGCTGCCTTGGCTTCTTCAGCCTTCTTGGCTGCCTCGGCTGCCTTGGCTTCTTCAGCCGCCTTGGCTGCCTCGGCTGCCTTTGCTTCTTCAGCCGCCTTGGCTGCCTCAGCTGCCTTGGCTTCTTCAGCCGCCTTGGCTGCCTCGGCTGCCTTTGCTTCTTCAGCCGCCTTGGCTGCCTCAGCTGCCTTGGCTTCTTCAGCAGCCTTGGCTGCCTCGGCTGCCTTGGCTTCTTCAGCCGCCTTGGCTGCCTCAGTTGCTTGCTTTGGTTGCCGTGATGCACTCTAAGCGGCTCTTTTGAATACAAGGCATCCAAAATATTCCAAAATAATGACCTGACATGACCTGACTATACCTGACTGATATTTTCGGCCATTGAAGCATTGTCCCATGGATTCACAGAAGCGAAAGCAAACTGGAAAGCTCTGGTGGCAATCGGTACTGCAAAATCCATACCTTCCAGCTGTAAAACACACCATTCTTGTATGATATTTTGCTGTGCATACGCACGATATATGTGAAGAAACACAAAGTCAACATCCTCGCCCCTACTGTTCAAGCAAATCCACCAACAACCAAGCTCAAACCCAACTGGTTAATCCAATACACTTGGAAAACATACCAGGAAAACAAAGGGATTTGAAGTTATTTGAATATAAAAAACCACTGGTCACCACTGGCCCGCGCCTCTGCGTCAGACTTTAGAGCTTCGGCGCTTGCACCTTCCGCAGAATACGCATATGTGGGGCGCTCTTGGTCGACCCGATTCAAACATGAGTCGTCAGATTTCATGGGAGCACATATTTCTTGGGCTTCGACAAAATGACAGAGTTGCAAACTGTTTGAAATGTCCCATCTCCCTCTAAAGGCCTTCTGTAAATAATGGGCTTTGGATCTTGATGAACAAAAATGGGTGACTTTGTCCATCTCCACAAACTTCACTAGTCAACATCGAATCGCAGCCAGCCCCTATTGTATATTTCATCGCAGCAAGCTACATTCTGCATCAAATCATGGCAAAATATGTGGACAGTACCGTGCCACAAAAGACAAATCTTGAGATGGGATGAGATGGGTTTGTAACACATTCCTCCATTTATGTCACGGTGTACACGGCAAAATAATCCATTCACCTAACCATTCAGCAGTCATCGTTTCCCACTCTTCCCTCACCTGTGCTTTGATTCGCCTCTCCGCTCCTTGCAGGCTTTGCACAGAAAACAGCACATTTGGTTGCAAACAAATCTATAATTGGTAAACATTGACCTTTGGAAGATTTTGAAGCAACTTCAACACGTGGTTGGAAAACTCAGCACGTCGCTCCCAATAATTTTTCGAGGGAATCTGACGGAGGATCTCCGATGACATCCGTAGCTCCTTGGCTCTTAACCATCAAGTACCCTCTGGTTATTTAACATAGCCATGGACAATCACCATTTTTAATAGGTAAACCATCTATATACCATCTATAAATGGGCAATTTTCCATGGCTATGTTAAATAACCAGAGGGTAATCAACCATTCCGTCGGTATAAACGTGTACTGTGTAAACCAGATTCTGACCCATGGCCCATGGCCACACATATCTGCAAACTATCGGTTGGCGAATTCCTCTTTGGGCATGATGCAAGTTCGCAGAAACTTAAGGCTAAGGAACCAAGTTGGGTGTATTAACCTGGGGTCATATAGTGACCATTCATTTCAGAAGGGGTGTCTTGATTTCAATTAATGGGTCCAAACCACAAGGTCAACATCGCCCGACTAAAAAGTTTCAAGTGTAAGTTTGCAACAAATCAATGTGCAAATTATCATGTCTAATCTTTGTCTCACCTAGCCATTGGTAGCCACATAGAAATGTTGTTGGCAGAGATTTCTGACCTCGAAATCGACCTGCTGAGATTTTTCAGGGTAATCGAGAAATATTGAGAATCTGGATGATTGATGTTTTGGCCCTTGAATTTTCTCCCAAGATAATCTACACATCTGAAAAACATATATTCACCAAGTGGAAGCAATTCCCACCATTTACGTTGTGCCGTCGCAATGTGGTCGTCATAATTCATCCAGATACATATGTGCCACTTCCAAAACATGCTGCTTTTTTGTCCGGTACAGTATGGTCTTCCTCTCATCATTAACGGGATTCCGTACAATGGGTAAAGGTGGAAAAGGTAACCCTCCAATGAGACTCAACGACACGCTCTCTGAGGCAAGCTTCGAAGCCGCAGCACTCATCCCTTCTTCAGCTTTCTCGAGCGCCTGCCAATGGGCAAGTCAACCACCTGTCATTGAATGGATGATAACACCCCCTAAATTTGACATGGAACTGCAAAAAACTGGATTGGGAAGATTGTATGGTATAGCTGTATAGCACTGTATAGCCATTTTTGGTTTCCGTATTGAATTAGAGCGAATGAAGAAATTTGGATGGTCATGATCACTGATACCACGAGAATGAACTGAAATCCATGAGCGGAGGATGGCGGAGGTTTTGGCAGCGTGCACTAAATAGAACATTCAGCCGGATTTCTGAGCGTCTGAATAATTTTCGTTTGAATTCATGATACCCATAGGATCCATGTATGCTATATATGGTGACATTTACCATCAATATACCCCAAATGTTAGCATATAATATATACCATACATGGATCCTATGGGATATGAAACACATCCAGATTTGAAGCTCCCAGATCTTCTTGGTTTCTCATAATATGTGCTTTTGACACCGCGATTTTAACAAAGCAGTGATAAAATTCTCATGGTGAAACCCTTTAGCATCCGGATTTTCACTCTTCAGCTGAGGATTTTCACAGAATTTTACCATGGATTTTCAATATTTGCTGATCAACAAACCAGTGATTTTCTCATTGGATTGGTTTTTCGGGGAAAATCAAAAAACCGGAAAACCCCAAATTTGCTGGGAAAAACCATGGTTTCCGGTGTAGATTTTCCCTTCCAATCCAGTGACATTTTGCAAAGGTCCAGGCCTCTGCAGCGTCAGTCATCATGGCAGATCCATTCACCGGGGCGACCCAATGCTGAAGTTTTTCCGTCAAACACATTCCACACCGTTGATCCAACAAAGAACCAGGAGAACCATCACATCTTTCCATAGACATGTATATATATATAGACATATATATATATATATAATCTTATATATATATAATCAATTATTAATGATCATTCACCATTAATATCATTGCAGCACAGTGGTGGCTTAAGAACTGTTAATGATTACTAGTGACTCAACCAGCTACTTCTGGTGTCAAGGTACATAAATGGGCATGTGTTTGACATGGTATATTCAGAAATGTCACATGAATCATGTTGTGCCCTGATGGTCATTTGCTAGGATTCGGCCAAATCGAACGGCGCTGGGAGATCTGTGTCCACAACGACTGCTCGTTACCTCGTAAGTCCAAAGGCGTATGTAAGAAAGCTTTTCCCAAACGCTATTGCTTTCTGCGACCGATTTATTTTCATCATCATAGCTAATTAATAATAATAGCTAATAATAGCTAATCATAGCTAATGTGTCGACATGTATAGGTTCGTCTAGTAGGACCAGAGATACCCCCCAAAAAATGGCAGGTTTCGGTTTGGAAAATGATGATAAACCATTGGATGAAACCCCTGAAGCTTGGTGATGTGGACATTCTGGAACTGTCAAAGGAGCAGTTTGGGAATCCCTTTGCAATTCATCTCGGGTGCATGGATCGTGTATACTTGACTGGACATCAAAACTCAGTATATCAACCATGTCATCATATCATATATATATATAGATATAATTTAGAAAATTTACATACAACATACATACAGAGATATAATTTAGAAAATTTACATACAACATATTACAACATCATACAACGTTACGTGTGTGTATATATATATAATACACAGATATGGTTCGGTGACTCCCTGATCAGGCCACAGGGCCACAGCCTGGCCAAACAACCTTTGGGGTGGCTCGTTTCCGAACAAAGTGTCCATCATTTTTTGGAGGATGTTTTTTTTGGGATGATCGGATAAAAAATCGGATTTGTCCAGAATTTTTTTCACCCATTTGGGAAATTGACATGCTGCGGATAGCAGGGTTTGGGCCAATCCAGCAGTGACGCTGTCGGATGGATAGGAACTCCGTTTTGCCAATTGTGAAACCTGATATCGCCTGATTGTAAGATATCGAAAGGGGAAGTCTGTTAAGATCAATCGTGAGCCAAGTAGGGATCCTCCTGTCACCACCCCGGCCCCATTTTTCGCCATAGTCCTCCGGGGTCCCATCTGGATGGCCTCTAGTTCAACTTCACGTTATTGGAGATATCCCCGAAAAATGCGGCCATGTTGATCCATTTTTATCGATGATCCTTGCGACATCAAGAAATGTCATCGAATTCCTGTTTCTGAAAGTTCTTTGAACTGTTCTTAAATCATTTCAAGTCACCATTTTGACTGGTAAACGGTAAACCATGACTTTCCCCCATATCTTCCCCCAATTTCCGGAAAATTCCCCATTTTGACCTCGGTAGAAGCACCAGGAAAATGCAGGGAATCAGCAGCACCACCATTTTGCGCTCGCCTGGTGCGAACCGGTGAAAAATCACCAGGATTTTTTTTTGGGGGAATAAAGGTGTACTGGTTGGTGGTTGAGCCACCCCTCTGAAAAATATTAGTTTGTCAGTTATAGTCAGTTAGGATGATTATTCCCAATATTAATGGGAAAATACAATTCATGATCCAAACCACCAACCAGTCTAAGCCATGTGTAAATGGAATGACGCCCAGTTTTATGTGGAGAATTAGGACTTCAGGCCTCACGACAGAAGCGCCAGAAGAATGAAGCATCCCATGGTGATTTTGTCTGAACATTTCCCAAAAATCAATGAATTTCAATGTTTTACAGTATCATAGTAAAAACCACCTTCTCGTTTTTTTTTTTGTGTGGTGCATATGAGAGAGTTGCGCCAGCCAGCAAAAACTATCAACCCTGGGATAGTGGTTTCGCAAGGTTTCACTCAACATGGTTTCGTCTGGTACAGGAGCAGTGGCAGGGCATCAAGTTACCAAATCTATCATGTGGTTAACCCAAAGCGATAAACCATCTCAGTAACATAGTAACCATGACTGGGGGGTCATTTCCAGCCGGGGGTTCATTGTCAATCTTACCTATGAAGCAAAGGATGTCTGCAACAGAACCTGCCCCGGACACCTGAAACCCTGCACTGTTTTTCCAATCCTTCGCATGGTATGTGCAGTGGGACTCTGCACCCCGCACTTTAAAAGGTGTGCGGTACGCTCTATCTGAATGTCAGCTAGATTCTAATTGCGCTTCAATTCAAATGATGAAGACCTGGAAACCGACTGTGAAAAAAACACGATATCAATCTTGTGATAGCCATGATTTCGAACAAAACATGCGGTTTCCGTCTTCAAGTCTCTGGTTCCTTTCAGGTTTCTGGTCCCTGCCATTTGCGGGCACCAGTGCACCACAAGGGCACAAAAATGTCAAAGCTGCGGCACCACGTGGTTTATCCTCTATGCATCCTACAGTTGGAATCAACGCCTGAACCGTTGTACAAGACAAAACACCGTTTTGCCACTTTTTTAGTATGTTTTTATTTTTCTCTTTTCTGGGGTTGCTATAAATATCTATAAATCCATATCGTCTCCTCCTAGATGGTAGAAGTAGAACCATATCGGTGTATTTGAGGGGCACCAAATTTGAAGAGCGAAGTAGTCCCTTCCCCCTCATACTAGATACCACCCAAACGAAGCCTAGTTTACATCCGGAGATTTGACATAGCTATGGAAAATTGGTATTTCAGTTGGCCCATTTATAGATGGCGACTAACCATCAAACATGGTAATTCTCCATGCATAGCTATGGATTATCCCGTTCTTGGGGCGACCCCACGATGAATAGAGGGGCTGACATCCATTTTTCACATCCCATGTCACTTCGCCAGAATGGCGATTCTCAGGGTCTATGTCAGGGATGGCACTAGAAAATAGGAACTCATTTCCAGTGAATCTTGAATACCCATCAATGCATCATAAATTGCCGTTAATGTATTTAAGTTTTTCAAAATAAGCCACACATCACTATAAACGTACCACAAATTAATACACATTCTACACACGAACCACTAACGACAATTTACTACATAAAATTATCGCCCCCATAAACTAGGAATTACTATGTCAAAAAAAACACGAACTGACTAATTACTCAACTATTCACTTAATGATTGCTATATTTTGCTAATACAACTACACACATGACTATAAATTCAAATGATAAATTTCAATAATATGTATATATATATATCACCATCACCTACATCATCTACATTAGTAGTAAGCATATATATATATATAGTTATATTTATATATGCTAGAATTACTATAGATAGTGTAAGTCTATATTCATTTACATTAGTATAATATATATATATATATATTACACATTTTTCCAAGAAATCACAGCTGCGCCACGCTTTCCTCAGCTTAGCTACGCCGTTGGTTGCCGCGCTCCCCGCGCTTGGGCCGCCGCTTGGGCGCGACGACGGCGCCGGCCTTGCCCACCAGCGACGCCATGCCGACGGAGCACAGGCCGACATTGGCAGCGGTGGCCGCGTGGTAGCCGACGCCTTAAGGACACGGTGGCCATGGGAAAACACCAGGGATGGATTTCACCAGAAATCCCCAAAAAGGGTGATTTTTGATGACACATTTTTTATAGACCATTTGATACATGTATTGAGAACCAATTTATTTTTCTTACAATTTTATACACACACACATATATATATATATATATATTGAGCACCAACTGGTAATTTGATGGGGGTTTGGTTATGAGATTTTGATCGATTGTAATGGACTTGAATGAACACGTTCTATATTACCATATGGGCCTGTATTGAATGGGATTTAAATGGGAATGTCGGGAATGTACCCAGGATTTGAGTGGAGATCAATTGGGGCATGATTCATGGATTAACTACGATCAGCTTACTTTTACGGATTAATGGGCGGGGTGGGGATGACCACCATCATGAGCCCCGAAAATTACCATACCATGAGGCAATACTTCCATGAATTTGGTACATAAATCCCTATGAAATGGAACATGTTTTGTGATCCCCCAATAGCAGTTAGGTTGATAACCCCCTGTAACACTGGTATGCTTACTGGCCTGTGTATTTGCCTGAGGTCTGGTATGTTATGGGTGGGTTTGTCAGAAAATTCAGAAAATATGGGCCCAAAATGGCTGTTTTGATGGGAAAGGTCTCCAGCCCAGGTCCCAGGTCAATGGGTATGGGTTATCAAACCACTAGGTAAGTGGGATGCACATTCCACTGGGAGGGTACTGTGGGAATGAAGCTACACTAAATGGGGACTTCATAATCACATCAATATCATATCTGTATTCCCCATGCTCCGATATAACTATAATGAACGGGAATAATAGAAAACACTGTGATATGGCTATGGCCCAAGAATGGAATACCAATGGACGTCCAAACTTGCTCGTTTCTGCTAGTTTGCCAGCCATCTTTTGCATAAAAATCCGAGCCATACCAAATATGAGGGCTTTAATCAGTCGTGGAAATCTGAAACATTCTGAAACTAACCAACGACGAGGATCTCGTAACCAATAATTCTAATGAAGGTTCTCAAGCAACAACAATACTAGACATACATACTGTATCACCATCAAATCAGATTAAATTATGGAGGCACCATCAAATGCGGGAATGCTGAGTGCAAGGGAAGTGATGGGTACGTGAACTGACAAAGACATGCAAAAACGAGCTAAGCAACAAACTTCTGACAATGTTCATCCACTACTTCAAAAGGATCTTCAAGGTCTATCAATCCTTGCAGGGAGAGAATGGACATAGAACAGGAAACACAAAAATTAAACCAGGAATTCCTGGAAACAATAGCTTTTTCAAGCACCAATTCAATGGATTGGTCTAAAGTTGAAACCGGAAAGCCACTAATCCACTGACCAAAATGATGTCAGCCTCCATTTCCATTTCACCCACCTGCCCCAGATCTGAGGCACGAAAGCTTTCTTTCCTGAGCGGACAAATGGTGCAAGGTGGTGTAAAACGGTCGACTATGTGGTGAACAGGGATTCTAGTATTCTGCTAAAGATTCAGCATTGATTCTCTCCAATTCAGGTTGTCAACTTGAAAGACTTGAAAGAAACGCAATTTTCACATGTTTTTCTGACAAGATTTGGCCTCAGAAGTGCACTTAAGGAGATCTTTTTATTGGATCACTTTTTTGGTGGCACATATTCAGTGACAATTCTATATCTATAGCAATGTTCAATGACAATCAATTGTATTCAATTATGTTCAATAAGTGATCATCAATGATCAATGGATTGGTTTAAGGGAACAAATTACAGGAAAACCCCATATCTAATGGGAAAATCGATGGTTTCCTGTAGATTTTTCCTTGAACCAATCCATTGAAATGATTGTCCGGCCTAAGATCCGATATGAACGATCCAAGTCTCTTCGTCTTGTGGTGAAACATCTGCATAGCAACGTACCTCACCAGCAGTCGACTAGAACAGTGCTACGATTTACTACGATTTAGCCTCTGGTTATGACTAACAGTTCGCCATGGTTTTTCGATGGCCCACAGAAATAGATGGTTTACCTAATAATAGCATGGTGATTTTCCATGGCACACTGTTAAGTAACCAGATGCTATCCCCTTTTTTCATTTTTTTAAATCCACCCTTGGATAAAGCGACATGAAAATTGGCCCTTGAAGAACACCGCCACAGAAAGCCTTTCTTTAAATCATGGGCATTCTGACACTCTGCATGTCTTTTGGTTCACCATCTACAGAAGTAATCTCAAACATGGCAATTGAAAATTATCAATCTATAGATCTGGGTAAACTATAACTGGTTGGTGGTATACCTACCCTCTGAAAAATATGAGTCCGTCAGTTGGGGTTACTATTCCCAATATCTGGAAAGTCATAAAATTCCATGGTTCCAGTCACCACCAACGAGTGATTATTAACCATTAACCATCATTAACCACTATTATTGGTATATAACTCCATGAAATAAAGATGATTATCCCATTATAATCCCATATAATAACCATATATTATAACCATATATTCACCCCGAATCTTGCGGATGCGGCTGGGGATGATTTCCCTTAACCAGATTCGATGATCCCCTGGTCCTGTGGAATCCATGAGACGTGGAAAATCCATGGTTTCCCGAGTTCGGAGTGACACCAAAAGGTGGCTTTTCCATGTCTTAGTTCACAGGAAGGTGTGACCATTTATGGCAAAATATGCGTTTTCGCAATGCCTTCGTCCTAAATACATCTAAATACTATGAAGATACTATGAAATACCACCCAGAGCCTCCTGGTCTATTAGTGGCCCTATTTATTTTAGGGTCCCATATGGGGGTTATTTTCATAAAGTAATAGGATTGCTAACTACCCTTCACTGATTTACCCTCCGTCAAAGCTAGAACAAAATCATGGATGGTTCCATTGAACATTAATTATCCATAGAAATAGATGATCTTCCCAGCTTTTAACTCCATTTGTAGGGGATGTTCCAACAAAAATCACATCTTTTCTTATGATGTTCCGATCAGTTCTAGGGAGATTCCCCAGCTGGACGTGCAGCCGTGAAACCCAGCAGGCCAGCCACCGAGGGCGGCTGTGCCTTGCAGAGTTTTCTCAGGCACGCGCCAGCCACCATGTTTCGCCTGTCGTCAATTGAGGGCTGTGTCTGTTTCATCCCTTTCCACCTCATATCATATATATATACATATATATATATACATACATATGTACATATATATATATATACATATATATATATATACATATATATATATATATATACATATACATATATATATAGCATATGTATATATATATACACATATATATATATAGCATATGTATATATACATAAATACGGTAAATCATACCTATATATATATATATTATCATACATCTATATGTATATCGCATGCATATGTGTGTATATATATATATTATACTATACATATACTTACACTAGTATGTATAATATTTAGATTAAATATAAATCCCACGTATTAAATCCTACGGATGATTAGATCCCCTGATGTCACACTGTCTAGATGTGCAATGTTTTGCATCAGGGCCCACCTATTCGAGCTTGGTGCATGTTCTACTCACCATCACTTGCTTAGCATAGTCTATTTATTACATAGCTCACAATCGCAGGGAGCACCCCAAAATGTGATTTGTTATGTGTTTTTTGTTTTATGCCTTCATTTGATTCAGTCGTCTGGGCTATCCTCAACCAGATTAGTTCGGCCATTGATGATTTCCGCTCCAATTCCCATCATCGAACTGGTGCCGAAATCCACCAAGTCTGCGGCTGGCGCCTGGTGCTTGTCGTACCAAAAGAGGGCCACGGTCGCCACATTCACCACAAAGAAAGCACCCTGCGAGGGTTGCCACTGGTTGTCCAATGAGGAATCTCTTGCGATTCGGCGATTCGGGAATTGCAGCATTCAGCGATTCAGCGAGTTTCTTCAAAAATAAGGTATACCAAAATCCGATGCTTTTCTAGGTGAAACAAATATTAATGCACTTTTGGGGTACCCCGTTTCTTGGCAAAGCCACAAATGGAGCAACCAGTTTTTTCAACCCTTGAGACTTGCATCGCGTGTGGCACTTCTCAGCACCGGTGCACCATGGTGCACCTATCTACAGGAGATCGTCGCAAGGGCTGATATAGGCAAATGCCATCAAATGCCTATGTGTGGGGAACAGTCAGTACACATTCATCATGAATTCTAAAGCTTCGGTGGTTCATAGGAAACATGGACACAAGCTATACGCAATGCCCGTGGTGTGATCCCTTCTGCCTTGTTTTTCTAACTCCTGAAAAATGTTTCTCCCAAACTATTCCATTTATCTCCAAATTTTATCCCCCAGGGTATAGCCAAGATACCAACTGGCTTAGATTATGATTATGACCTACAGTACTCAAGATTCAATTCTTCTACGTTTATAAAACTGGTTTATCCTATGGTCATTATTCATAACGCATGATATCCTCAGTTTTTCTATCCAGCCATGTTTTGGTCACTGGGCCCCCGGGCAATGATGCCGATGATCCCCTGCTTGCGCCATGCAGCGGCCAAGGCGGACAGTTGCGACACAGAGTTGGCCGCCAACATGGCGGAGCGGTTTCAGTCGCAGCGTGGTGATGCGGTGTTTTTTTTTTCCATGGCTTGGTTTGGGGGAGATAATTCAAACATTTAGATAGGTGGTATAAACCATTCCCAAATGGGTAGTGTATTTCTATTAGGGCATAATTACTTCTGGGTAAATTATAATATTTCACTAGCCTGAATTGTTCGGCCATTTGGGGATATTTTCCCTTACTAACCATGATTCCAGTGAGGGAGAACAGTGAGGTCGTTATAATTTACCCAGATGTATGATATAATATACTGGTTGGTGGTTTTAACCATCTTGAAAAATATGGAAGTCAATGGGAAAGATTATCCCATATATTATGGAAACAAATGTTCCAAACCACCAACCAGTATATATATATATACACTGTAGTGGGGAGCATGATAGTCATGATGATGCTGATGATGAGCGAAACTTGCAGAAGAGTGCGTTTTGATGTGGTTTGCTTGTGTTTTTCCCTCATAATCATAGGTGTTTTCCTTTAACAAAACTACGTATAATTTCCCTCCGAGTCGAGTCTTTTTGACATCTATAAAGTCATAGGGAAGTCATTCAAGGCTAAAATTCACATATACGTCGAGGCCAACAGAGACGCAACAGACCTCATTTTTCGGTGCCTTTATCTTCCAAGATCACTTTAAATATGATGTGTACATATCATGTATCTAGAATTGTATACATTGATATGGCGTGTAAATAACCTTCATTACCTATGCATTATGTATGGCTAATGGTATGCTCCAACTGCAAAAAGTTCCGAACTGAAGGGATGCACTCCCAGTGATGTCATAACGGCAGCAGCTATAGGCATGGTTGCTCCCAACACTCCAGAGACACGGAGGGTAAAATGAGCAACCCATATGTGGCAACTACAGTTTGAAGTCCAAAACGGGTAAGACAGGAACCCAAAGTCTGAGGTGAGACTCCAAACATTGATCATGTAACATCTTAGCTAGTTATATGATGTTGTATCTTAATGTATCTTATCTGGGTAAATTACAATAATTCACTAACCTGAATTAAGGCCATTTGGGGATGATTTCCCTTACTAATCATGATTCCAGTGAGGGAGAACAGTGAGGTCGTTATAATTTACCCAGATCTTATATAATAATGTATAATGAGTGCGGCTGCCTCCCAAGTTTTTCCACAGAATGCGGCCTCGAAAAAAAAGGACAGAAAGGACAGCATGCTGTCACCTTGGTCCAATCCATGGATCCACATATGTCAAAATAATTGAATCATCCAGTTAAAATGGATCCAATTATTGATTAAGACCATCTCTCCATGGATCCATCCTGAAATTAAAAATGTTAAAATAATTGAAGTTTAACAGGATTTTACTTATTGATTATTGAAAAAAACACCAACCAGATCTTGCCTGTGCATGGTGGGTCCGAGAGAAACCTCAACGTAAAGGCTGAAATTGGCACTTTTTGACTCCTGCACGACTCAAGTTTCTGTTGTTTCGCATGTGGAGTTGTCTCACCAAATTGTGCATCTGTTGTGTTTAACTCACCAATTTTTGGGTCTTTTTTTGAACCAGAGGCATTTCGTCCAACTATCTGCCCATTTATGTACGGCTATGGGTCAAATTGCGATCTACAAGCAGGAGTGACAAAATGTTCAGGAACATGTATCCAAATCAGATCTTGATATTTTCTCAGGTCTGAATTTCATTTGCACTGCCAATTCCTCAATTTCTCTGCAGGTGCAATGTCGAATCCATTCTTGAGACCACCCCTGAGCCCCTGAGCCCCTCGACTGTTTGCGCATGTGGAGTATAAGGACGACGCACCCGTGGTGAAATACACCATCAAACGCGATACCTACAGGATATCAACGGCAAAGCCTTGATACTTGACCAATCGGACCATGGAAAATCACGGAAAATATGTCACTTTTTCAACATGAACTCATCTACATCTGGGATTTTCAATGGTAAACATTAGGACATGAAATCAGCGTATGACCAAATTTGCCCCATCGCCCCATCTGTGGTAACCCAGGTCTACCGGAACATTGCTGGTTGAATCCCACATTTCGATGGTCGGACCGGGGCAGGTCACTCATCTTTATTCACCAGTCGCTGCAATACCCTCTGGTAAACTAACATAGCTATTGAAAATGGCCATTGAAATAGTGAGTTTTCCCATGAAAAATGGTGATTTTCCATAGTTATGCTAGTTTACCAGAGGGTAGTTGTTTTGGGGCGACTGACTTTCAAACGATCATCTGTGATGTTTGATCGTGTTTACTGTAGGTCGTTACTGGCTTTTCCTATTCATTGTCCATCAGTGATAATTACAAAGGCACCTGTCTATGGTTAATGCCCCAATTATATACATTCTTACCCATATGAGTACCCAACCAGCAGCCACCAAAAGCCGAAAACTTCAACAACACAATGATTTTGACCCACAGCGTTATAATATAATTATAATTATATGTATATATATATATGCCCCACAGGCAAGTTGCGTGGGATTGATCGGCAAAACCCAATGGGATAGCCATCCTCTAAAACCGCCATTTGTTGCACGGCCATTATCCTTGCTTTATCCATTTGGATGGTGGGGTTTCACCATGTAAAACCCATGGCTTTCCAATTCATTTTCATCCTTGCTTATGACCCAGCCACTTGAACACATGCTTGTTATTGTGTATCCCCAAGATGGTCGGTTCATGGTGTAAAAGCCCAATCTATAAATGGATGAGAACTGGGGGTACTAGCCTATTGTAGGAAACCTCCATTTCTATGGTTGGGGAATTAACAAATCATGTTTGAAACATTTTGAAACCACCAACCATGTCTGACCCGTGATACCAGCCTCGGATGTTAAGTACCCTAGTTGATTACTGTAAGTAGGGGGGTTGCCCATACAAAGTGATGCCATCTGCTACTATTTGATGGTACCTCCCTAAATGATCAACAGCCTAGGATTTTTTGCATACTCTGGTTAAATCTGTGTTTTATATAAGTTTATCATATTTCATCTTTATTTGGAATGTCGTGTATTTGATGGTTCACATCCCAAACATTTTGACCCGTACAGGTTTGTCTGAAACTTGTTCAGTACCACCAAATTTGCTGGCTGATTATTCTTTTCGCGATTAAAATGAGTATTGGGCATCTTTTTTTGTGAGTTTAAAATTAAATGCTTTTAACTTTTAACCCATCACCCAAAAGTATGGTTGCAAACAGTAAATCATTGAAACCACTTCAGGGGGTGTACCTGGAGGTTCATCCCACTTAGTAAGTGGTTATGAAAAATGACCCTGGTCACCTATAGGTCTATCCCATTTGTGGCTGCCCCACTTACACTAACCATTTACAGAAATGGGAGAATCATCCAAGTGAAAGTCCATGATGTCGAAAATATTTGAACCTTTAGGCGAGTTGGCTATATATTCAATATTATATATATTATATATATAATGTTATTCAATATGGCTATATGTCACATATTCAATCAATATTTCCTTTAACAAAATCCCATTCAATTGGGGTATCTCCCATTTTCCCACAAACCCATTGGACCCCCGCCATGGCTTTTGTGCCGGGACAAGGTAGGCTCCTTGTCCAACCCGCGGCATATCCCTGGGAGATGCTGGGATGAGGAGCAGTAAATTCATTGGGACTTTACATGGAGATATTACCAGCAATTTACCCTCTGGTAAATTAACAGTTCGATCCTGGCAGTCATCGGGGTTGGAAGACTAGTTTCCATTAAAAATTGGTCATTTTCAGGGTCTATGTTTATTTACCAGAGGGTACTTACAAGTAAGTAATTTATATAATTACTGGTTGGTGGTTTCAGCCCCTCTGAAAAATATGAGTCAGCTGGGATGATTATTCCCAATATATGGACAAATAAAAATGTTTCAAACCACCAACCAGATTATATTTATCCCAATTTTATCTGGGATATCTACATGGGATATTACTAAAAAAAATGCCTTTACTTACTGTACTGTAAAACAAGATATACCTGCAAAAATTACCAGGAAAGACACAACGGAGATTTACTGCAAAAATGGGTTTGCTTTTTCTTGCAAGACTTGGAGATATTACCAGCAAAAAATGGAGATTGAACTGATTGAACGAGTAGAAATGATGATTTATATAATATGATTAAATATGACTTGCTGATTTATCCCATAGGAGTTGTGCTTTTACCAAGAACCTAACATGTTGATCCACGGTATGGACTTGTACGAACAAAAGAAAAAACCGTGATTTAGTCTGTAGACATTGAAATTTAGTCAATAAACATCAATAAGCATAGGTATTTCAACAGGTCAAGAATGTGGGGGGACCCCTCTCCTGGGCCTATATGGGATTCCTGAGACAAGACTCTGGACTCCATATGCTGTGGAAGAAAAGAAGAGGTGTACAAATTGCGGCTAGGAATTTCAAGACCCTAAATCCAGCCTCTCGTGGTCTGTTTCAGTGGACAATCCATGGTTGCTGCGGGTTTACTCCAAAAAAGAGAAAATAACTCGGATCAGAATCCAGTGCTGTGTTTCATCGCAACTCAGCTCAAAGAGAAACTAAAAATCTACAAAAGTTGTGTTTTGTCGGCCAATAGTCTTAATTACCACGTGGGAATCATGAATCATCCTGTCATTCAGATTTGAAAATGTAGGATGAAACAAGTGAACTTCTTACAGCAACTGGGATTTTGCCCCCGCTCTTTCCCGCCAGAGTGCGCCGACTCGGTAAATGACGAGCAAAAATGACATCCATGGCAGCGTGCGATGCATGTGGCATGTCAAGGCAAGCGTTCACAAGATATGCACCGCAAAAGGTGCTGAGCAATTGCTACGTAGAGTGGGTAGAGCATGAACATGTTATGGAAAACATCACTAGGTGTATTGTACTGTATGCACACAAAACTGAGTGGACTTGCTTGCGTGTATACGCGGGCATGCACAGTGGATGCTGACAGCCAGAGTTGTTACACCCAGAAGGAAGATCCAATCAACCGTCGCCTGGGTTCAATCAAACCTGTCACTTTCTCTACCCAAGTTGACCGCTTTCCAAGAAAAGGGCTATACGCATGTATATATATATATAAAATCATATATACAAATAATTATATATACCATAAATATTATATAAACATATATATATATATATACATACAATTACTGTATAATCAATTATATATATAGTCGGAATTTGGCAACACAAAACATGCAAAGAAAGTGGCTATTGAGCTTTTTGTTGTGGAAAACCATGGCGCACCAGTCCGCAGCTTTTGGTCTCAGAGGCGGGTCAGCACCACGGTCCCATCCTGCCGGGCTGCATGTGATTTTTCCATAAACACGCTTATTTTCCATATACATATCATGGAAAAAAAACAATCAAACAAATTCAAACACATCTTGTATATAATTATATTAATTATTATCATTGATCATCATCGATTAGAATTGATTATCATGTATTCTATGTCAGATATTTCTATGTTGTGTTCCCCTGCAGGTGTCGGGATTCAGTGTTTTGGGGCTGTTTCAAATACAAATCCTAGAATTCCTAGAATGCTTTGGTATGGATTAGGAATTGGATACCATTGGATACCATTGGATACCATTGGATACCATTGGATATCCTGAAATTCAGTGGTTTATGACTAAACTTCAGTGGTCAATCGATGCTTTTCTAGGTGAAGTTTGCTACTGACCCTTCCGGATGCATCCCGATACCCTCGAGCAATTCTCCACAGTTCTCCAACGCGGCAACGCGGCAATCTGAAACTTCAAATCCCATTTTCGGTGACATTCCACAGAATTTCCATATTGATTAAATCACATTAATCCAAATAATTAATCATTATGGATTAATAAAACTATGGATCCATTTAATTAACCATAGTTTTATTAATCCATATGAAACGATCAGCTAAAGGCACATGACGAAAACCTCCTGTGGATTTTTTGTCCCCCAGCTTTGCAAGGGAAAACACTCGCCAATTTTCTGTATATTTTCTGTAAAACACATTCATGAAATCTGCATTCTTGAGTTTTTTTTTCATTCGTCATATTTTGTATATGGGAATTTCTTAAAATGGGGAATCCCAAAAACCTGGGTTTCAATACTAAAATCGTCTAATTTTGGATGGTTTGGGGTACCCCCATTTTAGGACACCTCCATTTTTGGAAACACTAGTAAGTTGATTTACAACCCCCATTCATTATAGATATATGTATCTAACCCTGGAGTTATGCTCACCAACTTAGCGTTCACGAACTGGGGCACCTAATGGATAGAGTTGGTGCTTACTATCTCATATTACCCATTTAATCACATATTACCTCATATTCATGGTGATTAATACTACTATTCATAGAGAAATGCTTACTATCCCATATTACCCTCATTCATACCCCATTTAATCACCATTTCTTTGGATATGGGATTCACCACTCCTCCACTCCTCGCCCCCGCCGTCGTTCGGCACGCGAATTAAGCGCCTGACCGCCGGTGATCAGGTGCCTGTCCGACAACTGCGCGGCGCAGCTCAAGGCTTTGGAGCTCAAACCGACAGTTGTTGCCACCTCGGAGAGCCAATTTTGGATCATGTTGAGAATCAGTATATAACATTATATAGCCATGGGATATCATCCTACCAATGCAATTGTTATATATAAGTAAAAAATAAAAATAAAATCAGTTACCAATAATCAGTATATAGTATATAGTATATTAAGTGTTGAGGGATGACAATGGGATCAAATTATAGTTGTAGTTATATATATAATTAAAGGATACTGACAATAGTATAGGAGAATAATGGTGCAATGATTAATACTACACAATTGTATACAATAGGATAGCAATGACAATACGAACATTGTAGTAGAATGTAATTTTACTAGTTGCTATAATGACAGTTATATATTATGTTGAAAATTGTTATCATTTTAATGAAAATTTGGTTAACATCATGAAGGTAAGATACTAGAATGGGTTGATGTTATGGAACATTATGGACTATTCAATATTCCTTTCCCTATAAGTACCCTCAAAAACCATGGTGGATGTAGGGGAGTGGAACATATTTGGGGACCATACAATGGAGATGGATCATATCCAGAAAAATCGTGATTTTGTGAAAACTCCTAGCCAAACTTCGAGATCTGCAGAGTTAATGGAACTAACATGCTATTTTAGTTACCCTCCGGTAAACTAACATAGCTATTGAAAATGGCCATCGAAATAGTTGATTTTCCCCTTAATCATGGTGATTTTCCATAGTTATGTTAGTTTACCAGAGGGTATGCTTGCCATCTTCGCCATGAATGAACTGGCCAGAAATCTGGCATTTTCTGGCTTAAGGCAGCATTTTTGTCAGATGTGTCAATGCTGTGTCAACGGTGAAATCCCAACTTATCTCAGTAATGTGGAGGTTTCCTAAAGAGAGGGGGACGCCCCACGCCCGTGTAATCTGTTCCTAAAACGTGAACTGCCCCAAAAACGAGGATTTCACAATCCTTCGTCCCATGGATCCAGCCTTTGCGAGTTGAACCACACGGTACTTTTTGGGAGACCCGGGTGATTCCATGGATTTCAGGAACGTCCAAGGTGAATGAACAAAGAATCAAAGAGTGGTTCTATGTTTGTCATGAAGTCCAATGAGTTTGTTCTGCAACATGACTAATGATTCATGATGATTGATGATTGATGGTGGTGGTGATGGTGATGGTGATGATGATGATGATGATGGTGATGATGATGATGATGGTGATGGTGATGGTGGTGATGGCGATGATGATGATGATGATGATGATGGTGATGGTGATGGTGATGGTAATGGTAATGATTGATGGCGATGACGATGGTGATGGTGATGATGATGATGATGATGATGATGATGGTGATGGTGATGGTGATGCTGACGCTGAAGCTGCAGCTGCTGCTGATGATGATGATTGATTGATTGGTTGGTTGGCTGTTTGATTGATTGATTGATTGGTTGATTGATTGATTGTTTGACTGATTGATTGATTGATTGATTGATTGATGATGATGGTGATGGTGATGCTGATGCTGGTGCTGAAGCTGCTGCTGCGGCTGATGATGATGATAATGATGATGATGATGAAGAAGATGATGATGATGATGCTGATGATGCTGATGATGCTGATGATGATGATGATGAAAAAATGAGATGGCATGTTTTACTTGCATATACTGCATCACTGGAGTATCTCTGAGTTTCTGAAGTATATGCATTGAAATGGACACAATGAAAGCAACTTTGATTTTCTCCCAGTGCTCTATAATCAGAGAGCTTCAAACACATCTACAATCAACGCACCTCAAGACTTGTTTTCTCTCCATGGATCACGGTTCAGAATCTTGTGAACCGCTAAACTTAAAATTTCCCGCTGCCGTGTCTCCACTTTTTGAGGCGCCCAACAACTTGACCCGCTCTTGGCAATAAATAATTTCTGTGAGGTTTTCTGATTGATCAATATCCATGCTTCTCTGCATCCTTCGCTATTGTAACACCATCTTCCTTGGCAATCCTTATTCTTCTTTACATTCATTTGACTTCGAATTTATATGGCTCCGAAAAAACATCATCCCCTCACCCCTCCCACCAGCATTTCACCCCTGGCAGAGCCGCACCCCTCTGGGTCGGTGAAGTGCCGGGATCGTGTCTATGAGTTCCAAGTCTCAGTGGATCGTGTTGTTTTTCAGTGGCGTGGCTGAGCCTCCTGCCCCGGTGTTTTCAACAAACCATTCGAAGAAATGGAACCGTGGTACCCATGGTACCTCAAATCATCCAAAAATTCTTCAGAAATTTTAGTGAAAGCCAGAGTTTTTGGGATCAATGTTCAGAAAGCCCCAAATCCCTCGATTCATGAGCTTCTGTTTTGTATATCTTTTCTGGGCAATTTCCCATAGACATGTGGAACATCCCACAGGCGACACAGCCAAAGGTCATTCTGTTCTTCAAGGCTTCGGCTATTTCACATGGTTGTATCTCATGATGTGTCCTGTATATATATATTCTTCTATATAATTATGTACCTATAACCATATCGATATCGGAGATGTGTATATGATATGTATATATTATATATATACATGTATGAATGCATGGACAGCTTACCCAGATCTAGAAGATAAATCAATATACTTCGAATTATGTTGATGTATAGTCATCCTGGAGTAGATAGAATATGAGCACTTCACAAACTTACTGCAATGGAACTATGTTTAAAAATCCCATATTCTATCTACTCATGACGATAATAATTTGACATGTGTATATAATGCTATGTGGCCTTGATATCCATTTGAAAAGCGTTCACTAACAGCTCTTTATTGACTATATCATACTATCCACTAATATTGGTGATGAATTCTAATCCATAAGTCATCCGATTGGTTGAAACCGGAAAATTGAAACCGGAAACCCTTATATTTTCCATAGTAAAATTTATATGTAAAAAACCCATAGAGTTTCCGGTTTCTAGATGTTCCCTTCAACACATCCAATCCATAAGGAGAATCCCGAGACGCCTCAACCGTTTCGCCGTTTCGGGCTGGCCACGTTTGAGGCTCCACAACTTCAGCTCGGCGGCCTCGCTCAATGTCGCCACTTGCTGTGTCCTCGCTCAATGTCGCATGGAATGCGTACTCTAAGAATTTGTTTTCAATTATGTGGAGAATAGACACATATACAATGTGTATATATATATATATACATTATTATGTATATATTTATATTTATATCTATATCTATATAATTTATCTTGCTATCCCAATTAATTAAAGATAAGGACGCCAATATAATCCCTACATATATAATATTACTACGTTTAAAGCTTATCATAATTGCATTATGTTTAAACATCATCAGGTGATATTGACCATCATCCCCCAAGACCAGGGATATATAATAAACAATGGGGAACCAGATATGACACTTGGAAACTCCCACGGAATCCTAAAAGAAAATGCAAGGGATGTGCTTGAAGTAATCCCATTCTCCGGTACTGAAACAGCTCCCGTATGGGCCCCCAAAATGACCAGATCCGTCAAATTCCAGGCGTGTAAATCTGCGGAGAATAAATGGAGATGATTCTGAGCTCTTGTGATTTTTTATTCAAACGGTTCTGTTGCGGTTCTATTGAGGAAATAATAACCCCCCCTCTTATAGATTATCTTTCACGTTCTGCCTTCAAATGCAATTTTGAGAAAGTATCGTCCGGTCTATATCTCCGAACAGTGATCTTTTCAAACATGCTTGAACATAGATGTCAACTCGTCTCAAAATTAAGTATATAAATTATATATAAATACATAGACGAGCTCAAAGTCTGCTGTCCCATTCATAGATTTCATAGTGTATCCTAGATAGCCCAAGAATGCCCAAGAGATACGAATCTTAAAGCAACTCATTTCATGACATCTTCGCCGTCCTTTGTCCCTTGGACACTCCCTGAAATTTGAACATGGCTACGACTTATGGCTACTCACCACCTTTTTTTAACGACATTCCAAGGGGAACCCCCATGAAAAAACCATGAAAAATATCATGGATGTAAATAGATGTATAAAGTTTTCAGTGGCTTCAAGGATCAACACGATCCAATGTTCAGATCATCCATCTTTTTATTGGACTCTTTCAAGGAAATGTTGGATTCGCCAAGTATCGACTCCATCACAAAGCAATATCTCATGGGCTCGGAGTGCGCCTGAGATTTCAAACCGCGTCAAAAAACCTTTTGAAAGCAGGGTGAGTTACAAACTCCCAGCTATCATTCATATACATCGTTCTTTTTTTTGGATTACGCTTAAAATCATTAACCAGGTTATTATTTTTCAACCCGGATGAAAAAGTGGGTTTTGATGTTTCAGTGGGCATGTGTGTAAAAAAACCCTCCGGTAATCAAAGGTGGCAATGGACAATCATCGATAAATGGGAGATTTTCCAGCTAGCCATGGTTGATTCCCTTAGGGTTTTTTTAATTCTATCCAACCTCACCATGCGCTGGTTGATGTGGTAAACCCAACAATAAACCTACCAAAAAATGTTCCATTTGGGGATAGTTTATACAACATATACAGACTGGTTGGTGGTTTGAATTCCTCTGAAAACATGAAAGTCAGTTGGGATGATTATTCTCAATCTATGGAAAAATAAGAAATGTTTGAAACCACCAACCAGCCGAAATATGATGAAACATGGAATGCTTCAAACTTGAGTAGTTGCCGACTCAAACTCACCAGCCAATCTCGAATTTTCACCCGGAAAATTCGGCAGCTGCTACAACTCATTTAAACGGGAATATTCGATACACAAAGATTACGGAACAGACAGGCAAATGGGAATTAACTTTGCGGTGTTGCTTTGAAATTTCTAGTAAGTGGTGTTAAACATATTTGAAAATCATACTGTAACCGCTGTAACCTCCCATTGTCATGGTGCCTTTTGCATCACATCATATGACATCAAATTCAAAACATAAGTCACCATGGTCATCACATCTCACATCATTGGATATCATAGTCAGATTCTGTCATCTCATCAAGATCCAGTGTCCGAAGAATATATGATAATATATGTATCTATATATATGTACTGTATCATGACCATTACCTATCAAACTTGCGGTAAACCATTTCATCATATGGGGGTTTCCATAAATGAGGGCACCCCAAGTTATGGATGGTTTATAGTGGAAAATCCTATTAAAATGGATGATTTGAGGGTACACCCCAGGAAACCTCCGTGTACGCAGTATTGTTGTATTGACCAACACCCAACACCCCGGTGTTTCATGTGCCCTGTGCTGCGTTCGCCCAGTGTCATGCCTGCCCCACGATCACACCACAAGCAACCATACTCAAAAAAATATTGAAACTTCTGACCATCAACCAGCAGAGGTCAAAAGGTTGCCACATTGTACTATAGCAATCTCATTAAATCAATGACTATTTCAGGGTTGCGAGCCCATGTTTGCATGTTAAAGTAATGTAAACTCCCAATTTATAGTGCTTTGTGGCATGATTCCAAAATTTCGTGTTGAATGGTGACCGAATGATGGGTAATCATGGTGATATAATATAACACGCCACTATGATGAACCATTATGATAACATCACATAGTATCAAAATTATAGTGATGAAATGGGGAACCATCAATAATGCATCAATTCATGATACTTAAACACTCTAAACCATTGAGATAAACCATTGTGATGAAATCATCATCGATGATTAAATGGTTCAATTAGATGAAGGATTTTGCGTCAAAACTAACATATCAAACAAAACACCACTAATTGTATCAACAATTGTGTTTGATGATGGTTCACGGGTATAAAACCAACCATTTAAAAGTGGTTTAACAAAATAAATGGAGGTTTCCAAAAAAAAGGAGGTACCCCCAAATCATCCAGCAGATTGGGCTTTTTCACGAACAAAAAAAAACCATAACTTGGGGTACCCCCAAGGAAACCCCGCAGGTCTGGGATGGCGGATGAAGCCCTTGGGTTCAAAAAACACACATTCTGAGTGGGATGAATTAATCATAGCCTCTGGCAATTTCACGGGGTTTACTGGGATTTAATGGAAATTTATGGTGGTTTAATGGGATTTAATGGGAATTTATGGTGGTTTAATGGGAATTTATGGTGGTTTAATGGGAATTTATGGTGATTTAATGGGATTTAATGGGAATTTATGGTGGTTTAATGGGAATTTATGGTGATTTAATGGGATTTAATGGGAATTTATGGTGGTTTAATGGGAATTTATGGTGGTTTAATGGGAATTTATGGTGGTTTAATGGGAATTTATGGTGGTTTAATGGGAATTTATGGTGGGTTTAATGGGAATTTATGGTGGTTTAATGGGATCTAATGGGATTTACCCTCTGGTAAACATACAAAAAACTATGGAAAATCACAGTGTTTAATGGGTAAATCAACTATTTCGGTGGCCATTTTCCATAGCTATGTTAGATACGTTGGGATTAATGTTATGATAATTGTTATGATTAGGATGAATGATAATTGGGATGCATGATCATGACAATTATGCTGTATTGGGATTTACAGATTATTATTGGGATGAATGACAATTAATTGTTATGCTTTGTACATTATGTTCAAGGTTCCCAAAAAGATAATGTGGTGTAACTGAACTGGTGCCTTGTTGACTATCTGGGTGCCTCTGAAAATGGGGCAAGCAAGAACATGTACAAAACCATTTGGGGAGTTCCACAAATGAGGGTACCCCAAAATGGATGGTTTATAACGGAAAGTCCATTCCATCTATAAATGGATGATTTTTTTAGGTACTATTTCAGGACACCTCCATGTCTAAGCTGGGAGAGTGATGATTACCCTGGGGTACACGTTTAGATGTGACAGATGTGGAAAAGGCATTGCTTTCCTCGGAATATGATCTACTTTCATGGTTGGTTTTCCAGGTCTATGTTAGGCAATACCATTCAGTTAACCATTGGATCACCAAGGTTTTTCACGTTTTTTTAAGGTTAACTGGAGCCTTCTTCCATTAGGTGAAATCCCCTGAAAACCATTGGTTTCATCATTGGATTCACCGTATTATTTTCACCATCAGGTTTTCACATGTTGTCCCCTGGTAATGACTGTTACAGTTTGCTATTTTTCAAATGGCCCAGTCGAAATAGTTGATTTACCCATTGAAAATGGTTATTTTCCATAGTTTTTTGTATCTTTACCAGAGGGTAAATCCCATTAGATCCCATTAAACCACCATAAATTCCCATTAAACCCACCATAAATTCCCATTAAATCACCATAAATTCCCATTAAACCACCATAAATTCCCATTAAACCACCATAAATGCCCATTAAATCCCATTAAATCACCATAAATTCCCATTAAACCACCATAAATTCCCATTAAACCACCATAAATTCTCATTAAATCCCATTAAATCACCATAAATTCCCATTAAACCACCATAAATTCCCATTAAACCACCATAAATTCCCATTAAATCCCATTAAATCACCATGAATTTCCCCCTGGACCCCTGGCGGATGCACCCGGCCCTTCCCCCCGTATTTTTCCCCACCTCCACGCGTTGCGTCCAGCGCTTCATCCGTAAATCAAAGGCGCGCAGCTCGCCCGCCTGCATCGCCAAAGACAAAAACTGCTACTGATTATGGTTCCCCCCCCAAAATATATCATAGTGCCATGGAATCTTCAAAACATATATCATCCTTTGCAGTTTTTTTTCAATAAATCTTCGATATTCCAAAGGAAGAGATTGCCAACCATAATCCTGCTACTGATATTGAAGATTCCATGGCACTATGAGATATATTTTTTTTGGGGGGGAATTCAGAATACTTCCATATACAATATATGGTAAATATGTCCCAATACATTGGGAATTGTAAAACATATAGTAATAATACGCGCAAACCCCCCAGTTCGCCCACACAACTGTTAAGGAGATATTGAAGGGAGTGTTAAAAGTTAACATTCAAAGGGAACATTCAGCATGTTCCAACAGAGTTTCTAGGGAATCATACAATTTCCACCCCCGTTAAACTTTACATTCAAAGGGGATATTCAACATGTTTCAACAGAGTTTCTAAGGAATCATCAAAACCGCACCCCTGTTGAACTTTATATTCATGGGAATTTTCAAGGAGTTCAGGGTTTAGGGTTGATGTTGTTGATGTTGTTGTTGATGAAAATGAACATGAAGATGAAGATGATGATGATGATGATGATGATGTTCTAACATTCAACGCACAGGTAGCCTAAGCTGTGCGTTGCAAGATGAAAGCCAAGATCACGGACATATGTGCATTTTGTCCAACAAAACACCGTGTTTCTTGATCTTCGGGGACGTCGTCGACGTAGGCGCGGGCAAACTGGGGGGTTTGCCCGTAATAATTGCTGCGAGTTGGTCACAATTTCCCAATATATTGGGAATGATCATCGTGGATTTAGAGAATACCTCATAATACCTCTTCACAGCCATTACAATGGAATAACAGGTTGAGGAGTTGACATTCCATCCTAGATAAGCCCCAGAAAAATAGAGCTGTCCTAAAGTGGGGGTAACCCCCAAATCATCGAAAATAAGACAATTTTTAGTCTTGAAACCTATGGTTTTGGGGATCCACCATTTTAAGAACCGCCCCCATCTGGATGAATCAGCCATTATTCAGTTCATGATTTTTCACCATTTTTCAGAGGGGTCGGGTTTTTTTTCCATCAGGAAAGGCATGTTGCTGGGGGACTTACCAGTAACACTGGGGGAGTTCAGGACCAAGCTCTTGGGCATGGGGGGATCATTGTGCGGGGGAATCGTCCCGGAAGAAATTGCAAACACATACATTGTACAAGCGATGCTGAATTCAAAACACAACGAAGATATGACTCATATGACCAATCTAAATCATATAACATCATATAATCATAAACATTGATTTGGTATGATTTGGTTAGCTTCGCATTTCAACCAGAGTTGTGTCTCTATGACATCAATTTTCATCAGGTTAGTCGCGTTTCCAGACAGCATGCGCCGGGATCATCCTGGCCGCATTAACGCGCCGATGTAGGGCATCACGAATCTGACATGTCCACATCCATTCCGCTTTCGAAACAAAGGTTTACAGGAACCAGAATGTCACTTGATGCGACACGGTAGTAAGCTCTTGTTTCTGAGAATGGAAGACCAGGCTCCGATTTTTTTTTGATCCCGCAACCACATGGCATGCAAACGACTGCGAATATGAAAAAACACCGTGGCCACAAGCGATGCGGCTAGTAAGAACATGAAATGTGAAACATTTAACCAGACTGGCGGCCCAGTGGAAGATATGTTTGCGCATCCAAATGCATGTTCCGAAAATGAATCAACAAAACATTGGGTTTCTTCGTTCTGTGCAACCTCATGCTTGATAGATTAATCACTTGGATTTTGTGTTTTTTTGTCTAATCTCTTGTTTGACAAATTGAAAAATAAAAGTTGCATAACTTCAAAACCCACGAAAGTGGCAGAACAAAGAAACTGAACACTTCTGAGGGCCACTTCGAAACCAATGATTCAAGTTCCAGATTTTTCTTTTTGTGTTTCCAACTCTGCACGTGATGTCTGTTTACGTGGTTTCAAGCATTCACACTTACCCTTGACTCGTTTCAAAACATCCACAATACGTGGAATTTTCAATTGAGATTGAGAACCTTACCTTTTTTGAGACTCTACTTACTAGAAAAAGACAATCTTTCTGAATTCACTAATGCTCATGACAATCCCGCTTAGGGCATTGGATGTCCACCCTTCGGATCCCGTGCTCAATCATCCTGTTGGTGGCGATTGAAGAAAAACATAACTGAAACCAAGAAATGCAACTCATAGCTACGTACTTATATATAAACAAAGAACACATGTGTAGAATTGTGGACATGTATATTCATTTGTATGCATATATATATATATATGTTCAGGCACAACAACATTCACAACTAAATATAAATCATGATCATATATATATATATATTCACATATATTGACATTTGATTGAAACATATCGATGTATACAATATATGGTTCAAACAACGGGTATGGATCGCTACGTGGTGATCCGGGCGAATTTGCACGAAGGAGTCACGCAAATGAAAAAGGGGGTATGGATCACGGAGATCGCCTGTGTGGGACCTTATATTTTGAGCTGCAGCCATATTATATATATAGTGTATATATATATAGTGTATATATATAGTGTATATATACATATATATATAGAGTGTATATATATAGAGTGTATATATATATATATAGTGTATATATACATATATATATAGAGAGTGTATATATATATAGAGTGTATATATATATATAGTGTATATATACATATATATATAGAGAGTGTATATATATATAGAGTATATATATATAGTGTATATATACATATATATATAGAGAGAGAGTGTATATATATATAGAGTGTATATATATATAGTGTATATATATATAGTGTATATATACATATATATAGAGAGTGTATATATATATAGAGTGTATATATATAGTGTATATATACATATATATATAGAGAGTGTATATATATATATATAGAGAGTGTATATATATATAGAGAGTGTATATATATATAGAGTATATATATACACATATATATAATGAGTAAACCACCATATTTCATACGTATAACATTACATATGAACATCATTATGTGCAGATAGACCTCAGAAAAATGATTGATTAAGATTGAGAACGACCGTAAAGCTCTGGCAATGGGATAATGAAAAATGACTCCAGTCATGGTTGGTAAATGGAATGGTTTACTACCTGGGTTTACCAGATTACGTACGCAAATAATAAGTCATAGTTATATGACTATATATGCAAATAGGCAAATAGACCCCAGAAAAAAACAAACAAAAAAAACAAAAAAAACACAAATCAAAATTGATTCATTGATTGAGACCACCCCCAATATCCCAGTAATATCTTGTTTTCATGATGAAACTCATCATATCTCCCGTCATGGCTTCACCGAGGGCTTCACCTTGGTTCCGCAGAGAAGACGCTGCTGACTGGCCACCTGCTTGCGGCTGGAGAGAAGGGTTAGTTTGAGGGGAACCAAATGGATTCAACAATTGCAGTTACAATATCTTATTATAGATATTAATATTAATTAATAATGGATATAGTTAATAATATAGAGGTTACCAAATAGTTAACAAATGGATAATAATATATTATTTAATATATATAGTTAACTATAGTTATTAATATTACTATATATAGTTATAAAGATAGATAATAATTATTAATATATATATATATCTATCTACCGACCCACCCATCCATCCATCCGTCCGTCCGTCCATTCATCCAACCATACATCCATCTATACCCTCCATTAATTTTTAAAATTAGTAATGGATTATGATAAATTAATGGAGTACTAGAGTATAGATCATGAATGAAGCGGCTAAGAAGGTTGAAACCCCGTTCTTGCAATTTGTTACCACTGAAAATGGGGGGTTCCTGTCACATGTACCTTCATCGAAATATGGGACTGTTCAGAAAACTTGGTGATTGGGATCCCAAAACAAGGCAGCCACCAGTACTACCACCACGTAACAAACCAACAGTAACAACACCACCAACACCAACCAGCCCAGACACTACCAAGACCACCAACCCCAACCTCCAAACTGAATTTGTCCCAGGGGATGAACATGTATTTTCAAGCAGCTTTCCCTGGGATAAAGGCTGACAGTTGGAAGACACAAACAGCAAAGCCACTGATGTAGAACAAGCACAATATTGGTTGGTCGTTAAATTTGAAGTATTTATGTTGGGGATATATGCGGAATATCAGTCCGCCAATCCTTCTAGCTTCTCCCTGATATCGTGAGCGTGTGTATAACTGTGTATGCCCTTCAAGACCTATCTGGAACCCCAAAACTCTAGAATCTTCAACAGTTGAGGATATATAATATAATATAATATAATAAAATATAATATAGTATAAATATAATATAATATAGTATAATATAATATAATATAATATAGTATAATATAATATAATATAATATAATATATATAAGGACATATAATATATAATAGGACATCTTCCAGGTCCAGTTGAGGATTCCACGTTGGTTTTCACCACTTGGGCCGCCGAACCCAGGTGATACAGGAATACTCAGGCGGCATGGCGCTACTCAGCGCTGCCTGGCTGGGCCATGGGCCGGGCTCACACTTTTTGTGAGAAACACACATGCCTGGTCAAATCAATCCCAACATAGTAAGACATTGCTAATATGTATATATATATGAATACGGTAAATATAGAACAGTACAAAAAGTAAAGTTGAGGCTTGGTAGTCTTGAATTTTGACCCAATTCGACCTGCACTCCCAATTTTTTTTGCCCAGTCATTGGACCTCTGCACCATCGTGAGCAATGAGCGAAGAGCTTCGAGGTGATGTGCTATCCCACACCTCAGTGGTGGTTGGTGGTGAAAAAACCCTCAATAGTACCTTGGCCGTCAACAAAGACAATCAAAGTAGTTATAGGAATAGAATAGAATTCCCAAGGAATACCTAGACAATACCTCGACCCTCCATATACCCCAAAAAGGATGATAAACAGTAAACAAATGTAAACAGTACTTAAATTACAAGGTCAATCATGAATGGGTAAAACACCGTTCTTATGGGTACTTGGAGGGTCTAGGCCACCTGCTGCTAAGAACTTCCTCAAAACTGCCTCAAGGGTTTGACATCCTTCAATTGATCTTGTAGTAAAAAATTGATGCACGCGTTCCCAAGTCGCAGCTCCCTAGGGATACTGCTAGCCTTCGAATTTTGGGATATGCTATACTTGTAACGTTGGATTGCATGGAGGATCCAGCACCCAAGTTTCATTCGGCGTCTTCGGAAGTGCCCCCCTTTTGGGGCTCACCATGGACACACCATCCACATGTTACATGTCGCAATCCAACTTTCATCAACTCTGAATCTCAAATCTTCTCCAAGTCTCCCAAGTGCTGGTGAATCTACCAAGTGCTACCCTCATTCAACTTCCAGTCCCAAAACTACCCTGTTTTCGGCGAAGGCGGCAGCATCTATCAGGCGCACACAAATCCCGGCAGCTACGTGTGGCCACGCTTTCTGCCTGGTGGGAATTTCACAGCCGTCAACCAGGCGGCTTGGGAAGGTTAGGAAAAAACCCATCAGTTGAAGCAACTTCCATATCTTCCATGAGCAAAAACCCATCAAAACCCATCGAAAGGTGAATTCTTTGAGCCAAGCTGGAATTCCATGTTCACAGGATCGAAAGGGTGATCAGCCTGCTGAATTGACAAGAAATACCAATATGACAGTCACCAAACGCGGATCCTAACATTCCCATATGCTCTATGCCGCAAATCTATTAAAACATATAAATGCATAGATCTGCAAAAAGTGGTGAACTGGCAGTTATACCATGAAAAATATCAACAGTTTACCCTTCGGCATATCTGGCAAATTCTGGCAATGAAAATGCAAACGGGATTCTCTGAAAACGGGCTATCCCAACCAGCAATTGATCATCAGTTTCCCCCCCCAAAAAATATGCAATTCTGGTGTACAGATTTTCAGACAGACTCATATTGTCATATTCTTTTCTAACAAGAGAATCATAATGATATATACAAAATTAATCAGCAATGATAGATACAAAAGTTCACTGTAGTAGGAATTTTCAGGACCCCAAAATCTAGGTACTGTACCATATAAGGCCATATATTGTGCGGATATTCCATGAACTTTAGCCCTGAATCATAGGCCTCATATGGTACCTCTAAATCGGTTCCTCATAGATCCAGTTCGGTCCGAACATCAGCAATCATCCATTGATCTTCCTACAGATGTTCCCTTAAACCGATCCATTGACTTACCATGACTTATCAATCTGCTTGCCCCCGATCCATGGTGGTTTAACTCCCGATGTTTTGCGCGTTCAATCTCACGTCTTGTATAATTTCTGTGGGCTACCCTCTGCTAATTGAACGTAGCCATTGAAAATGGCCCAGTCGAAATAGTTGATTTACCCATTAAAAATGGTGGATCTTTCCATCGTTTTTTGTATGTAGAAACCAGGCCGGGTAAATCCCAGTTATACCCCAAAACCACACCTCTGCGCCTCCATGAAACCTCCGTAAAAGCACCAGGTTTTTTTTCACGTCACCAAGGCACGCAGGTCCCGTGGGCGGTGCGCCAGGAACAGCGAACTGCGCCAGTGCGCCATGACTTTCTGGTGATCCCAGGAATCCTAACCAGCTACTGGTTGGTGGTATTGAAAAATATGAAAGTCAGTTGGGATTATTTTTCCAAATATATGGAATAAAACTAATAAAACATGTTCCAAACCACCAACCAGGCTATTAATTAAGTGGGGTGAGCCTCCATGAATAGCAACAGGAAGTCTATGTCATTGTCTATCCCAATTCAAGATTCTACCAACAAACCCTCTAAGTACCATAGAAACTTGGTGAAAGTCCGAAGAAAAAGATCATATGATCCCATGTTCATCCATTTTCCATTTTCCAGGTAGAGGGTCTAGATATAGGCCAGTTAAAAAGTGGTTTGTGGCCATCATGGTCCAGGTTCTGTTTGGACTTCGTGTAAAGAGGCAAGCTATGGCACAACAAATGATTGGGAACAGCGCCTCAGCCTCCGATCGTCGCCCTGCAGTGGCAACCACCTTAGGGACATGTTCTGTTTTTTTGGGAGTATGGATGTTCGAGAATCCAGTACAGGTACTGGTACTGTATGTAATGTATATATTATCTCTATATATATAATATTATATAAGGGTGTGACCACGTACCTCAGGCTCAGCAAATTCTATTCTATCCATTTCTATCCACAATATTCCACAATGAAATTTATCTCCAATCACGAAATCAATTCTGGGCGTAAATTCTTCGCTTGTTGTTCCGAGAGATGGCTGCGGGGTTTCAGCATCGGCAGCCGAAAAATGCCCTCTCTCTAGTCCCAGGAATTGATCTTGAAATCTGCCCAAATTATGGTTTGCAAATTATATCAGATGATTATTTCCAGTGCTACCCTCCACTAAAAAACGATTTTTAACGTTTCCATGTGGAGAAGCCACAATTTCTAGATCCTTATCCTCAGGAAACCATTGCTTTTCCAGATCTTTCAACGTTTTCCCCGGCGGCATCCCCAACTTCACCACATCGCAGCCGCAGCATTCGCAGCACTGGGGCTCTGACGGCACCCGTGTAGGACGCAAAGGTCGCAGAAAGGAGTCGCGCGTGCGCCGCGCCTATTGGGAGATGGTGGGAGAGTTTTCACATCACAAGGCCCTGTATTTTGGGGGTGTTTTAAGGCGCAATTTCCAGTACACGCTGAAACCACAAGAGAAGCCTGGATCCAATCGGCTGATCCCAGAAATCGCAAGGGCTGGTGGTTTTTCGCAACTGAAAAATGATGGAGTGAGTGAAAGTCAGCTGGGATGATTGATTATTCCAAATTAATATGGAAAGTCAAAAAAAATCATGTTCCAGTCACCACCAACCAGCTGATATTCTACATCTACAAGATGATATTCCATACTTTTCTTCAGACTCGAGAATCAGATTTTGATGGAACAAATCCCTTATCTTCTCCAAAGATTCCCAAGGGTTGACAGGGTTGATTGTCAAGCCAGCCGCCATGAGCGTTGCATTCCGAAACATTCCTGCATGACATGTAACTTTGCGACAATCCACCCAACCGGTGGAACTGTGGAACTGGTTTGGACTAGACACTCGCTGCTTCTCGGGGTTCAACTTGAAAAAACAACATGACTCAATTCAGATCATCGTCCTATCTTCAGACATGGGCGAAACACAACTGAAGCCACTAAGAAGTTTACTCCAATCACTGGTGCAGAATTGTAACTGCCGAACATCGCAGCCTTATCCGCAAAATAAACGCCACACATTCCGCAAAAGCCTGGTTCTCTTTCAAAGCAAGCCTTATCCTTGCCTCTGGGACCAGCCAGCACACAAAATAATATCTCTGGAAGAAAGACAACAGGGAAAAAGAACATACCATTCTGAGAACCCAGAAACCAGTGATTGTTTCACCAAAACCAGCAAAAATACTAATTATATGAATACCATTCTATATAATTAATCATATGATCATCATTATCATGATTAATACCATAACCAGGCATGAACATATCATTCTCATGTCATGATATGCTGATTCTTGGACCAAAAACCCTGGGAATCCAACCTCCAAAACCCGTGTTCGTGGCGTCCCGTGAGATCCCATTGAAATTCCCATTGAAAAAACCCATTGACATCAATGGATTTAGCAGTGCAATTTTAATGAGAAACATCTTCAGAAATTGAGAGCAAGGCTCTAGAAACTTCCCAGATGCTGCGTGCTGGGCGGTCAAAGTGCAGGTCATACGCTGGCAGCAATGCTTTCAGAGTATACACGACATTGATAATCTTAATTGAAACATGTTGGAACCGAAAACAACATAGAACAGTTAGACACCTGGATGCATTCGAAACATTTCGAAACTATGGAGCAAGAATATGTAAATATCTCATCCTGTAAATCACTGTTTGATCTTATGGGGGACCCCTGTAAACATTTTGAAGCTTGGAACAATGAACATCTTAATGTCTTAATGTTTGGTGGTTGAAGCACACAGCAAATCCGCACATTGGAGGACGAGAACGAGACGTTTCACCCACACATTGCTGCCAGGAAAAAAAGTAAAAATCTGGGAGGTGTCTGCAAAACTGCCCAGAAAAAGATCCTTCAAGTCACCTGAAAGTGCTGCTTTGAACATCTTTTAACATCTCTAACAGCTTTCAAGTCGTCCAATCACACCTCGGATCTGTGTGCACCGCACACAACCCGGACTCCAGCTGCCTAGAGCCAGACATGTCCAGATGATTCGTTTAGCTGCTCCGAGCGGGTGCGTCTCTCGAGATCCGGGGTCAACGGAAGAACCACGGTCTGTCACCAGTCCGTCCTTCCGGTGGATCAGGAGACGATTGAGGCCCAATGGGCCCCCATGGGGCCCCATGGCTTGTCATGAACGATCTCCAAGAGGTTTTTCAGGACCCCCAAAAATCATGTGGTGAATCACCATGTTCCCATCATTTTCCCTAGACAGCCAAGGATGCCAAGGCTGTTTTGGAGCCTCGTTTTCGACGTAACAGGCCCGTCTCCTCCCTGTTCCTCGAAAGACACGCGACGCGAAACAGCTAAGTAGTAAGTAGTAATACATCCTTCAGATGCCAGCGGCACAAGTCGTCCAAGTTGCTGATGCAATGTGGGGCCCCAGTGATGTTTCTTGGTTTAAAAAAACATGAATAAAACATACTTAGAAGATATTAGAAGCAACATAAACCATATATACATAAACCATAGAGTTATGTTCACCAACTGAACGCTATCGTAAACGGGGGCCCCTGTAGGAAGCCACCTTTTTCAATGACCAGGGGATGAAGCTTCTCTTAGTCACTTGGTGGTTCAGTGCTTCATCCCACTTAGTACATAGATTAATACATAGATTCCGTATGATTCTATCTTAAAACAAGGGTCATATAAATCTATGTACTAAGTATATAATACAAGGTTATATATGATATTTATTATATACATAGGTTATAAATCTGCCAGTCCACTTGGGTCATTTTTGGTCCACTTCGAACTGGGCTGCTACGCTCAGTGGAACCACCAGAGTCACCAGAGTCACGTGAAAAGACTAGAGAAACGGCGTGTCACTCGTATAATTTATATGGTAAATATATAGAGATATAGTTATATATTACACATATAATATATATATATATATATGTATGTATATTATGTGTATATATGTATATATATTATGTATATATATATAATATAAATATATATACAGTAGAGCCCAAATATATACAGCCAGGATACACCTGGATACACCTGGGATATTTCGTATGGTTATTCCCTACGTGAAAACACCCTGGTACCGCTACCGCTTGGGCTGTTGAGCCCTTAACTGAAAGACTTGTGACAAACGCCGCAGCTGGAACTGTCTACAGCCTTCCGTCCATGCAGTGTGCAGGACATGGAAAGCAGAGTGAACGAGAAGCAGGCTCCTCAATTTCAAGGAACATGTTATACTTGCTGGTGGTTTTAACCATCTTGAAAAACATGCTCGTCAATGGGACGGATTATCCCATATATTATGGACAATTCCAAAAATGTTTGAAACCACCAACCAGTTAAAATATAGTATATTAATGTATATTATACTATAGTATTTCACTCACCTGAAATGAGGCCTTCCTTGGGATCATTCCCCTTACCACCATTGCAGGCTTCGGTCACGACGGTCACTACATGTTTGGTCAAATCAATGGTAAAAAACTATGATGACCAATAATTGGTATTATTGGATTTAACCATTGATTTGATCTTTAATAATGATTTATTGGATTTCTATGGATTTCTTCAAAAAACAAGAAACATCTAAAGATCAATGTAGCGAACTGATATATTTGTTCAAGTAAAAAACTTTCAATGGATGCATTTTGGCCAAGGAAAATTAAACAAGATTAAACAAGGACATTAATATAAGGGTGTCCTGTACATGTTCCGATCAATTCATTGCATTCTGCAAACGTTGTGGATTTGGAACTGGTGATAAATCCCCAATTGAGTGGCTTCGAAATTTCGAAATGCTTATTAAATAATAATTTGAACATTCGCTGGGAATTTGGGGCATCCATTTTTGGACCATCTTTGGAGGCTTTTAATTTGCTTGAACACAGCACGCAAGCTCAACCGTTCCCGCATCTTACGACATCAGAAAAATGCGTAGAACAAATGGAGCCATGTACAAACGGCTGCAAACTTCTCTAGCAGAGAATCCATGTAACTTGCGTTCCATTTCGCCCAAAATTGGTAGCTAATAGCTGTAGAAACTTGGGGGGGCCCACTTCCAGTTCAAGACAAAGACCTTCTGGAAAAAACCAATGCGTTTTGCAGGTTAGCAAGGTCGGACAGGCAGGTGCACAGCTGAAACGGATGAAACGTCTGGAACCCGTTTTTTGGGCACTGTGCACTGATCTTTTATACTGAGCTCTGAGATTTTGACTCGCATCAAGAACATACTGACAAATTTTTGGCTGGTCTGAATCTAGAGAATTACTTCAACTCAGCTTAAATCTCCATGTTTCCCAACAAAAACATCCTTGTTGACCAACCGAACATGAATCTGGAGCTTCACACCCAGCAGCTGTGCACCCCCCGTCAAATGGGCAGGAAGTTGCTCTGCAATTCTCGGCCATCACCAGCTTCGGAGCGCCACAATGAGATGGGCCTCATTCTCCAATGGAATAGCGAGCAACAAAGCAATGAATATAGCTATAGGATGCTTTTTAGGTGAATATTATCCGAAATATTCCATGAGCTTGATTGTAATACAGTAGCATATTGTAATTCCATATGCCATGAAATGATTTGGGGTTGATTTCCCTTAACCATGGATTCCATGAGGTCACGGTATGAGGTCTGCAAAAATGGCAAAAAACACACCCATAGATTTAGATTGATCCAATGGCATACTCTCGGCCAAAAATGGCAGACATTTCACAAGAATTCTGATTAGTGATCACTATTTTTGGCATATACTTTTGAGGCGTCCCCTAATCAATCTGCCATGAACCATGGAGGTTTTGTCAAACAATGACCTTGTCCAAACAAGGGGGATTCGCTGTCATGGGATACCCCATTTTCGGACGCACAAAAAAAACACATACCGCATGATGAAACAACAGCAATTCTTGCTATATAGTAACGCAGAAATCCGTCAAAAGTGCTTGCAATGCACATACATACGAGCCTGGTTGATGGCACATACAGACTGTTTGAAACCACCAAACAAGATTATGTTTACAGCTATTCTTTCCTGTTTCCCAATAATCCTTGGGTTTGGGTCAACATAAACTGGAATCTTGTCGGTCATAGATGTAGCAACTATCCCCTAAACTTCCTCACATTTGGGTGTCTCGAACATCCACCAAAATCGTGGAATGTGTGTCCCGCATGTTTGTATTATACCATCCATAAACCGTCAACCCGCCACTGTATGGTTGTCATCCCTACACTCTATATAACTATGATATATATATATATATATTGCTAGATTGTCATCGATGATTCTAGTTTTGATTTTGACACCCGCAAACAATCCACCAACAAACACTGTATGGTCGTTATCACACTATTATATACCTACTATACATACAAGTACATAAACGTATCCAACCATACGTAACATAAATATCATAATCTCATGGAATCCCCCTGGTTTCCTATAAAAGGTTGTCCCAAGTTATCACCGGTTCGCGGACTTCCCACCCGCCATGTTTGATGACACCGGAGGCGAGCTGTTTCAACCAACTGGTTGCCATATACTTCACCTAGTTCCATTCATAGCTATATACTCGTATATATATATACACTATATATATACACTAATTATATATATACACTATATATATACACTAAATATAATATAATCTATATATACTATATATATATATATATATATACTATAATATATATATATATCATATGATAATCTATCTATATATATATACTAGTTATATAGTCATATTTGCACAAAAACTTACTTCACCTCGGACACCGAGAGGCCTCAAGGCCTGGTCGCCATGGTGGCTTTCGCCGCAGCGCGGCTGATGCCTCGGGACAGGACTTCGGTGAGTTCGGTGAGTTCGGTGGGGAAAATTGGTGATTTCATGAGATCATTTCATGAACATTTAACCATGATGGTTCAATATGGTGTTCAATATGGTGGTTCAATGATGGTGAAAAATACTGGTTTAAGGTGAGATAATAAGGTGAGATAATGAGGTTCAATGGGGATTTAATATGACTTAAGGATACTGAAGGACGTTTTTCATGGTGGTTTTTTCGGGGGCATTCCATGGGGATATCATGGGATAAGCAATGGGAAAAAATTGGGTCTGATTTCATGGTGAGTCTACCCCCAATTCTATAGCTAATTTAAGGGCAAATAATGATGAAGCAGTGGATGAGTTGGGGTACCCTATTTTGCAAACAAACCCAAATCGCGTGTGAGGTGGGTATTTGCTGGTCTTTTGTGATTACAAACAAATCGTAAGTGATTTTATTGCTCGCCGTTTTGTTACAACACTGTTTTCATGGTACTTATATATAATATATATATATATATACTGGAAACAATACTTAAATGTTGATTTTACTGTTCAACCGTTGGTAATCAAACCGTTCGGATTCTCCGAAGAATCGAACCGAAACTGGTCGTCATCCCCTGGTGTTCACCAGCGACACTTACTGTAGAAAATGGAACCTTTACTGACCTTTTAAGCTCTTACCGACTTTTGTAAATTCAACTGGAAAAAATAGGACTTCAATTTTTCACCAAGTACAAACATACATCAGCCATCATGAGCCACTGGGAAGACTTTCCAATCGGGAGCTGTTCAAAAAACGCTTCGGTACTTCCTCCTGCCAAGATGCTTGGCAACGGACCACTGTTGACCTCGGGCTCCTGGTGGAAAGATGATCCCCAAGGATGATGGAACCCATAGCTATGCTACGCGAGTTTCTTACGCTAGCCGCTAGTTTACTGGAGGCTCAGGACCCGCAGTTTTGATGGGGAACCCCCAGTTTTAAAGTTCATTTACCCATTTTTCTATGGTTAAATTCAATCAGTGAAAAAAACAGTTTTCATGGTTTTGACGTTTGAACTCTCCAGTTTTGGCCTTCTCCGCCTTCTCTGGTGCCCTGCTGGCTATGGGCTCGGAGGGCATCTCCTGTGAGATGCAGCGGATGCGCCTTCCGACAATCCAAACAAATCCATCTCGCTCTGTATGCATATACAAATATATATATATATATATACATATATATATATATACATATGTTATTGGCAGTAGACCCAAAATGGATTCACCTGAATCCTTGCCACGACCTCCAGGTCAAACGCACGGACTCTTTCTCCACTCCATTGCGCTCGTGACTCCACGAAAGGTT
>Ga0126342_10000537_pt1:0-22500 | contig 42384 bp, 33 predicted proteins | sample Cyp1metagenome_FD_92528 | JGI IMG/M metagenome (GOLD analysis project Ga0126342, IMG submission 92528) | Coral microbial communities from Lord Howe Island, Old Settlement Bay, Australia - Cyphastrea 1 metagenome | ecosystem: Host-associated > Invertebrates > Cnidaria > Coral ...
ACACACACATACACACACATACAGACACATACAGACACATACAGACACATACAGACACATACAGACACATACAGACACATACAGACACATACAGACACATACAGACACATACAGACACATACACATACACATACACATACATATACATATACATATACATACACATACACATACACATACATACATACATACATTACATTACAGTACAATACATTACATTACATTACATTACAATACGTTACATTACATTGCAATATATTACATTACATTACATCACCTCACATTACATTACATTCATTCATTCATTCATTCATACATACATACATACAGACATACAGACATACAGACATACAGACATACAGACATACAGACAGACAGACAGACAGACAGACATACATACATATATATATATACATACGTATGTATATTATATACTATATATATATATATATTACTTATACATAGAACATATATAGTTGATAGACTATTATAGTGCATCAATCTTGAAAAAAATGGCTGTGACCTGGAAATAACATTGATGATGTCCATCTTATTGCCAGGACATGCGCCAAAAGTTGAATCCGAACCAGAGCAATGAAGGAGAGGAGAATGGACACCTTGAGCCTTTGGTCTATGGTCATGATTTCACTAGCCCTGAGAGCTTTTAGAAGTTTACAGCTGTCCTGAAAATGCTGGTAGCATTTTTGAAGTCATGCGCCTGGAGCAGCCACGACGGCATTTTCTGGAAGCGAGCAGCAAAAGCACTGGCAAGGTCAACCATTCCTGCTCCCATGGGGCAAAGGATCCTTTGGCATCCTTGAAATGCTGCCTTGGAAGGCATAAAATACAACGTTCAAACATGCTTAAATCTGTTCCGCCAGTGAGTTTGCACATTGCACTTCCTTTCCCCTGCCAGAACTGATTGGGGGGGCATGTTCACAGACTCCAGGTCGTTTCACTGCACCCTTGCGGTACCCTATAGCCGCAGCCGCTCTGAAAGGGGAAAAAACGCTGGGACCACACGATCCAAGAGCTAGCCCTGAGAAAGGCAGCAACTTCTCTGGGACTCCACCGCCAACAGAATGAGACGCCAATTTTGCGGCCGTTGCGACCATTGTTCACTACTGAAGGGCGAAATCAACTTTCACTTTCTCTCCTGGGAACCATTTGTTATCAACGATCATCGCCATCCTGTCTCAACCTGTGCTCCTTTTAAGTGGGTAGTTAGTGGTGATTGGGTTTTGGGGCTGAAGGCCCACCTGAATAGTTCTTTGAATTTCATGTGAAGATTCAAAGTCACACATTTCTTTCACCACAAAGATAGCTGGACACATCTGAATCTCATCCAGCCTTCCTTCCTGAGGTGCCAGGATGGAAGGCCGGCCATCAAGGCTGGAAACCACACAGCAAAGAGATGCAAAGAGCAGTGCATTTCTGAAATCCCAGGAAGTCTTGTTGATTCCAGGCCTGTACACACTCTGATACACTCAGTGCGACTCAGTCTTTGGAAGAATCGTGTTTGAAGCAGATCAAGCTTAAACCGACGTTTGATACTGCAGATGAAACGTTTGCGTGCTGGATTTCCCCAACCGCTGGTACCGGTTCAAGTGGTGCTGTCCCCTGGCCCTTCAATTTGTTGGGCCAGGCTTCATTGTTTCAGTCATACTTCAGCTGTTAGCTGTGGATTTTGTGCAGTTTTGTTGATGACTTCTTCATTCAAATCATCCCAAAGTCATCCAAATTGTTTTTTTCTTAACATGCGCATAGTCGGCATAGTCCCAAAGTCATCCAAAAGTACATAGCTGTTGCTCATTTGGTCATGCTCGCTTCGGAGCATGTGAACGTGAAGTTGAAAGCTGCTGCAACTTCAACGAGAGGAGACACCAAACCGGATCCGACGGCCAAGCTGACTGCCTGGCAACGACGTTCAGTTGTGGCGAACTCCACTTATCTTTACTTCTGACATTTTCGCTGTTCAACTTGTTGATTCTTTTTGTGTTGCAAGAGTGGCGATCCTTCCCGGACAAGATGCGTTTTAATTTGGCTGTTTGAAATTCCAGTAGTTTTGGGATCCAACCCCACCAAGCGAGGAGCTGATGCGCCGCTGTCGCTTCCGAAGTGCACCTTGGCCTGTTGGCCAGTTAGCACCTCGTTCACAGTGCAAACAAACCAAGATCTGATCAGACCAGTTTGGAACCGACAGTACATATGCATACATATTGTGTATATGCGTGTGTAAATAGTATACATGCAGGTACCGATTGGCATAGATGTGTAAGTATGATCATGATAAAGCACGCGGCGTAGTTCCGTACAGTTTGCCATTCATAAGTGCTGCTGGAGATGCCACATATAGCAGTTCTATGATTCGAGATTCTGCAACGAAGGCTAGAACCAAAGAACAGTTATTGCAACTGACCTTAATTCTCCAAGCCGAAACAAAGCTATTAGGTTACTAGGCTTCAGGTGACTCAAGAGGAGTCGGTTCACTGAGGCTCTCACGACGTAACGCTCGGACGTCCAGTCGGACATGGCAGTTGTGCAGTGGTTTTTTCCGTGGAACGTGTTGAAACTTCAGAGGCTGTGGGGATATGTGGGGATGATGGGCAAATATGGGGGATATCTTCAGGGGTTGAAACATGTTGAAACTTCAGAGTTTCAAGTCCAAGGAACCGAAGAATCGATTAGTTACAGGTGTAGTTGGGTGTAGTTCAAACTCCAACGATGTGATACACTTTTTATGTGGATTGTTTTGGCTGTTCGGACTGTTCCCCTGCAGGCCAAGCCGCTCTCAAGAACAGAATTGGTGGCGAAAGTGGGAATGTCAGGCATTGGAGTAGTGCTGTTTTCTGAGTGTCCTGGAATTTCGGAAGACCTTACGTGCTTGCGAACCGGTTTTCAGGTGCCTAAGTTGATGGCTTATCATTTTGCACATATGCATGTATGTAATTGTATGTACAATGTGTTGATATATATATATATATATATGTTGGTAGCCCACCACACTGCAGCGCATACCCTGTTGCGCTCTTTTCTCCACACTTGGCCTTGAAAGTGCCTGCGGAACATGTGATCCCATGCAGACCTCGGATGCATCAATGCGTTAACACTCCTTTATAGTCTTCAACCTGCTATCTATCTCAAGCGGCACTGCGGCGAGGAATGTTCGTTCCAGGGATAAGCACCTGCTGGGCACCACCGTTTTCGACCGCCACTTCATCCTTCAGGGCCATCAAATATTCCACCAAATCACGGAGCTGATGTGACCCCTTGGAGCAGTAATGGCTCATCAGCCACTTCTTATATCCCACATCTTCATCTGAGCGGGACACATGCAGCGACTGGTAGGAGCGCTTGTTCATGAACTTGCCGACGGAAATCATAAAGCCTCCCCATTCACTGAGGGACCGAACTCCAGGTGGCAGATTGGGCACTGTCGACAAGGGGGACGTCGCCGAGGGCAAAGGAGCTGATGGCTCTGACCCACGTCCACCATAGGATGTCGACACATCATCTTCACGCAGGTGTTTGGAAGCATCGCTCATTGCTCCCAATTCTGACTTCTCAGAGATGATATCCCATTCACGTTCATGCTCCATGACATGTTTCATCAAGGCAGGGAGGACACCACAATCGCGAGCCTTGTGCAACAGCTTCAAGCACTGCTGTTGATCTTCGTCAGCCCAGGCAAGGGCTGACAACGCTCGATGCGACATGGCAGGTAAGGAGTCCCGCTAATCACTGATGCTTCGTGCGGCTGCACTCACACAATCCTTTTCGGGCATTGCTGCAAGTGTTCAACCCTCAGTTATTATTATCCCTAATAACTACCCATTCTTGTTTAGTTACGCAGTGATACTCAATAGGCACAGAACTTGACACGTTTCTCGGCTATCTCCTTTCTCTTCTGTCTTTCGGTGGCTCTCCATTCCAATACATCCTTCTCTGGGCTGATTTGGTATTTTCCGGCTTTGATGCGGGCACGCAGTAAGTCCAGCGCATCGGCAGACTCCTTGGTCATGCTGTCTGCCAACATGCGGTCAGTTGGCATTCAACGAACAGAGGCGCACATAATTCGAACTCCCTCACGGATGATGATGATGATGATGATGATATGATGATGATATGATGATGATATGATGATGATATGATGATGATATGATGATGATATGATGATGATATGATGATGATATGATGATGATTTGATGATGATATGATGATGATATGATGATGATATGATGATGATGATGATGATGATATCAATTGAAGTCCTACGGTTGTCCAATGATGGTGCTGATGGCGACTTCAGGTGGTCGAACAAGGACTTACAATCTGTTACCAACATACAGGGAGGACGATGAGGTGCTTCCCACAAGGACTGTGCGCAGCATGGTCCAAATTGAACACCGGCCAGAACAAGTGACAACCATTCACACATGCTGGATGCTGCTGACATTGATTGTGCCTCAGCGCTGAGAGTTGAGTTTACCACCCTTGGAAGTCTATGACTCTTCCAGTACGCAGGGGTCCAAGAACAAGTATCTCCAACTTCTAAGTTCTTGTGGGTAAATCCAATTACATAACCCCCTTGAGTGGCTCCCCCTTTGCATTGGCATAAGCAGCGTCGGAATGGCACACTACAGCAATCTCAGGCATCGGAATGGATCTGTACACAATGCGCAGCTCAGCATGCTGACGGGCTCGGCAAGTTGCATTGTTGGCTGACAAGGCGTCTCCTACAGTTGGATGGGGAAATGATTGCTGTGAAAAGGACACTTGTGCTGCAAGGTCAGGTCGTGACTGCGAAGAAAGCCATTTTAAGCTACCATTTACAGCCCTAAGACAACTTACCTCCTGGTCGGACAGCAATGCAGTCTTATCCTGGCAACGACTTCGGCTCATGTGGAGCGGTCGGATGCCACTGGCGAACTTGGCTTGGCTCATTGAGATTTCAAAAGACACGGGATCCTGAACATATCTTGCACCACAAAAATCTCCATCCAGAAAACGCCATTTCCGAAACTCAAACTATTCTTTCAACTGGGCCATGGCCTGTTCATACTTAGGACCAGATCCACTGGTTGCGCAGTCATCTACATGCACGCCATATATTCCAACCAGCTCTCCAGACGCATCCCTCAAGGTGTACAAACATGGGTCAAAACGGCTTGCCACAAATTCTTCACAGTGCAACTTTTGCTGCCATGCTGAAGGACTGTCACGCAAACCATAAACGTGACCTGTCACCTCTACCAAGGCGTCCGAAGGTACGCCAAGAATGCCGCCTGTGACAAGGTTGGACTTTGGAGGGCACCCTCAAGGGCTTTTATTCAAAGATCAGGGTCTCGGTGACCAAGCAAACACCATCGAGCCTTTATCTTCACAGGGGCATCTTCTTCTTGCTTCAAGGTGACCACAAAACGGCTATCCATGATTCTGTGAGACAACTTGTGACGAACATGTTCAGCTTCAGGACCTTGAATCAGTCTACCACCCCCCTTTCCCTCGGTGACATGCCACTCAGCCAGCTTGGCTTCATTGATCGTCTTCTGTTGTCCAGGCTCTTGATTGGTGTGTGGAATTCCTTAGAACCACGCTTTTGGTGATAGGAGACCAGCATAACTTCCCATGGAACACCTGCATCATACATTTGGATCAGCTCAGCACGATCATGCTCAGACAGCTCTTGTGAATCACGGCATACATGTTGTATGAACATAACCCCTGTGGCTCTTGCAACATCACCGGTGCTACTAGATGACTCTAGCCGTGGGGCCTGAGCGTGACCATGTGATTCAGCACTGTCTGGACTAACCGCACGTTTGACACTATGAGATCGTGGTGATGACATAGCTGCATCGGATGCATCGGCTTGTGGAACACTTGCTCTACCAACTTCGGAACTATTTCCTGCATAATTTCGGCAAAGTCATCAGCAATCATTAGGGCTGGGCGATACAAACCACTAGGACCATTCTTACCCCTCAAACGACGACGTACGGGACCGTATGTTGAGGACTCTTCAGGGCTCTTATCCAAGTCATTTCTTACGTCATGATGATTGTTGGAAGGGTCAACATCATCAGTTGGTTCGGCGTTTGCTGTGGTTGTATCTGGTGCAGCAGAGTCATCAACTCCGGGACCAGCCATGGCGGCGGGTCTGGCAGGCTCAGCATTCAGGCGATCACTAAGAGACATGGCTGGAGCCCGGTCTTCAGACTGGGCTGGGGCTTCCACTGGGACTGCTTCTGGCCGTTCTTCGGTGGGATACCCTTGAGGAATCAAGTCAAAATATTGTCGACTGGCAGCTCGGATCCGTTCAGGAGCGCATCTAATTACCTGCCTCTTGTGCACCACCACAAAGTTGCGACCAACCTTACCTAACACAATGGCGGGCCCATGCCAACGCCCATGGTTATTCAGTTGCCCCTGTTCCCACTTCTGTGTTCTCCAGTATGCAACTAGTTGGGCAGGTTCTGGTTCTTTCTGATGGCGCGGCTTGGCAGCTAATGCAAGGCGTAAGGCCTTACTATCCTGAAGCTCTAAGACTGCACGGCGGGCTGCATGTCGGACAGCTACATGTCTAGCCACTTCTTCTTCATACAACGGAGCAGTGGCTGGGACAACTTCCAATGGTTCATGCATGAGGTGCTCTGGTATCTTAGGATTGCGACCAAAGACAAACTGAGCCGGCCATACGCCTGGATCAATTCGTTTTTGCAATGGGCCGTCAACACACATTCTAACCATCATCCTTGGAACCCGGTGAAAACTCATGAATGGTCTTTTCTAACGCCTGGTTAAACGATCCACCATTAACCTCGACTTTGCCCAACTGATAATGGGCATCAGCAGCTGTGACATGAATTGTTGACAGCTCTTGTGGCATAGTCAGAGCATCAGATAAATTCACTCGGTGGGGATCACAAATGTGGCTGTCCAGCCCAACTGATCCATCGCTCCTGCACGGCTTTTCGAAGGTTCTCGGCGGTTGGACGTTCAAACAGGGGTACAACGACTTGGAAACTGCTGGCATAGTCAACAATCTTTTGGTTGACAGACCAGCCTGTGAGATATTTCACATCCATGCCTATGCGCTGATTGAACACGGTGATTCGTTCTGGCTGTCCTGGAAGCGCAGGGCTTGGCTTCGCATTAGCCATGCACTGGGCACATTGCAACTCCCTTGCCAACTCTTGCGCACGCTGAGAAGCACCACCATGTTTCAACAACCTGACTAAGTGTTGATTACCGGGGTGACCCATGTTAATATGCAGCTTTTGCAAACTATCATGGATCTTAGCATCATTTCCTTCATTAAGTTCCCTAACCCTGGCAGCAACTAAACACTCGGTCGGATGATGACATGCAATGGACAGCACGGCCTCGCTTCGCAGACTGGGCACGCTGTCCATGACGGCAGGGACAAACTTGGCAGTGTATTGTCCAACATATCTACTCACACTTCCTACCTCAGGATGGCTTCCGGCAACCGGTTGGTGGACATGATGTTTTGGGTCGTTCTTTCCAGGACACTTGAGACCTAAACCCTTCATGTTAGCATGAGACACCAACAACCGTCTTGACTTACGGATGGGATCACCATGAGGAACTCTGAGACCAAACCGGCACATGTCGCACTCGATCAAGTGCATTTTGCGTATCAAATGTTCAACACGAGGCAATTTCCAGATTGACGACGGCTTTGGATGTTCCAGCAGTGCTCTACCACCAGCATTCAGTTGGGTTTCAATCAGTTCACAACAAAAATTGATGAACAACATGGTGAGGACACGGCGTCTTTCAACCTCCGAAGGGTCCATGTATAGCTGATTTAGATGGAACCAACCACCTGCCCAAGTACATGGAGGACTGCAAACTAACAAATCAGGTGGACTATTGGCTACAATTTCACGCATGGACTTTCGGTGATCAGCTCTTCTGAAATCCCAACCCGTCAACAGATCGGCAGATAGACCAGTCTGGCCACGAACTGCAGTTTGCTGGGCAAATCGTGGGGGTGAAAACACCTCTATGACATTGTACTGGCGGGTTCATCCAACTTCCTGACATGCTGGGCAAGTTGATTGGCTTGCTTCGGCGACCATTGGGTCATCAGCACCTCATCAGAACCTGCTGTACCTGGCAGCGGTGATTGTGCAGGACGGATGAAAAACACTGTCTCTCCTAACCAGTATTTGCCTATCTGGTCGCCTACATGGGCATGTGCATCGGACGGCTTTGTCCACTCATCTTGAAGCTCATGCATGTCAGAATGATCTACCAAATGCCAACGTGTTACACGCTCGGAGGATAGGTCGGCAGGATCGACTGGACAATGGGTATTGCATGGTGTAAAACGCTCAGTACGGGGCCTAACATGGTGTCGGACTATTTCCCCTTTTGCATAATTTGCAACCCAATAACCCTTAGACTTACCCTTTTTACCCACTATGCTTACCTCCGTTGGCGGAGGGGGCACTGCATCAAACAGGACAGGATCGTCGGTGATGCTCTGGGCGGCATACACAGGATCGGCATCAGGCTGATGGGCAGCCACGCACACGGAGTTCTCATTGGGCTCAAAGTTGCAGACCGGGATCATATACTGCCCAGCTGCATTCAGGCTCATGGGGACGCTGGTCTTCCCATTGAACAGCTTCAGTTCATCAGTATGGAAATTCATCTCAGCTTCCAACTTCTTCATTGCAGGCCTCGACAGCAGGAGTGGGGCATCGCCCTGGACCACAGCGGCCGACACAGCTCCACGCTTCTCCGCCAGACAGATGGGCATTGCCACTATCTCTGAAGACTTCTCACAGGCACCATTTCCATACCTGAAAACGTTCTCCTCATGTTGGAGTTGAGGTTGTGGAACTCCGGCTTTTGTCCACAGTTCTCGAAACGACTTCAGAGTATTGGCACCTACGATCGTCTTTCCACACCGAGAATCCAAGACAGCGTATCCAGGAGATGAAATCAACATCACAGGATTGATGTGCACCTCAGGTTTCGGCGCAAACTTGGCTCGCAGCTGTTCCAGTAGGGTCAATGGCTTGTGCCATCCAGCAGCGCAGATGAAGGGCTCCTCAGGAACATTCTGCACACAGCTCGCTCCATGGGCAGTTGAGTTGGAGGCGCTCGAGTGAGTCGGATTTCCACGAGCTCTACATTCACGGGCCCAATGACCCACCTTCTTGCACTTGTGACATCTTGTACGTTTCTTCAGCTCCTCCACTTCAATGTGAAAAGAACGACGTGTGTCGGCTTCCTTGTTGAATTGCCTCGACTGCTTGAGACGAGCCAGCTCCTGACGTTTCTCTTTCCAGCTAACTGCAAAGATGTCGGCCACATCTTTTTCGTCAAAGCATTCGGTGCAGTATCATCTTCTACGTGCTCAGCAAGGAAAAGTTCGATGTCCTGAAACTCTGCGACACCGACGTTGGGGTCTTCATCATCCACAGAACCCATCACCTCGGCCATGGACTTGGTCTCCACTAGGTGTGCTCCAGTCGCCCGTCGCTTAGGCACAGTGAAGTCAGGAAGGCATGACCTCATCCACACAGCCATGGCATCGAACTTCAACTCGCTTTGGGTGCGAGCCAGCACAACTGCTTGCTCTTCCTCGCTCATGCCGCTGCACTGCAGAGATATCCAGCCTCGTGCTTCATCAGGGAAGTTGACTCCTGTTTTGTGGTTGCAACGGTCGAAGCACTCTCTGGCTCGCCCGCACCATTGTCTCACAGATTCTCACTCTGTCGATTTGAGGCTAAAAATCTCTGAGATGTGCTCTCCCATCTCGTCGCTACGATCTTTCTGTGGCCAGCGTTGATCCAGCAGTTTGAAGATGACCAAATCACCTCCTTCGCGCTGGTATTCCTCCTCCTTGAGGTGTTCGACGATCTCTAGCGCCTTACCCTGTAACAGGGTCCGCACAAAGCTGCCACGTGCCTTCGTGGGCAGCTTATCCATCACATTCATCTTGTTGATGGCCCATTGGCGCCAGCGACAATATTCGCGAAAATCGACCTCATCGCCACCAGCAAAGTGCCTCAAAGAAGCACCCGGATCCGTCATCAGGTGGAGGCACCTATTGTCCTAAACAGGTGCTGGAGCTGGCCTATTGCCAGCTCTGCTACCAACGTTGGTAGCCCACCACACTGCAGTCATACCCTGTTGCGCTCTTTTTTTTGCACACTTAGCCTTGAAAGTGCCTGCGGAGCATGTGATCCCACGCAGACCTCGGATGCATCAATGCGTTAACATATATATATAATTATATATATATATATGTGTATAGACCTGTGGATAGATACAGGTCTGCCTTTGGAAGGGAAGGTTTTGCGAGCATATCAGGTGAAGATAGCTGCGAGAGCTCCCTCGAAGCCAAAATCTTGAGTTCACTTCCTCGCCACATCAACATTGTAGGCAGGGCGTACCAACCTGGTCCAGAGGTGGTTTCAAGTTTGCTGTTGCATTTCAACCATATTTTCATGATATTTCATGATGGCTTCCAATAACTGCGATGAAATCGAAGAAGCACCCATTTTCATTCCCAAAATTGGTAAATCACCGACTGGCCACACGCGCCAGGTTTTTACGGGAACTTCTGCACAGTGGAAAGAAACGAGGCGCAGCGATCCAACATGCGACAGCCGTATGCGTCGCTTCTGAGCTTAAGAGTGAAGTTTGGGATGTACACTCTCAGACGACAAATGAGAATCAGAATCTACAGAATGCAGGCTCACAATGGTAATGGTAATGATAATAATCACTGATAACTCAATACAGTTCTAGTGATAGAAATATACATTGATACCTGGATCACCTACGGGTGCTGTTCCGTTGCAATCAAGGGGCACCTGCACACCAGCTTATTCTTTTTATATTATACGTTGGTATAGTAATAATTGCCGTCATTGGAATTACCAGGATTGGGTTGCCATGTTTCGATTGATCACTCTCAGCACATGCGAATTCTTATGATGCTCTGACTCTGACCCTTTCTTCCACTGTCTCAAAGTCGATCCTACTGCAAAATCCACAGGGAACCGAGTTTGGACCATATATGATGTCATATGATGTCATTGATTTAATGGTCTGTTCTTTTGAATTGGCCCACAAGATTCCGGGTTGCCTGGGCACCGCATGGCTTCGTCAGGACTTGGAAGTCCTGCTAGGAAACTTTGCAAGAAGAACGCTGAGCAGAAAGCAACTTGGGCAAAGACACATGGCACTGACGAGGGCTTGCGGGAGCACAATAGGTCGCCGCAGAAACAGAGGAGCAACGGAAGCTTCGATCCGTTTGTTTGAAAACGAGGTACAAGCAAAAATCTCATCGATTACTCGATTACTTTTATTTTCATTCATTTTCATTCATTTTCCACTTCAAAATTATTGGTTTGGATTCCTTTCCGGATTGGTTTCTTGAGACGAAACCATGGGATTTGATGCTTTACCCTGTGAAATCCAAGGCGACAGGCACGTGGGGAGCTCAGTCGGCCAACCCAATAAGCCACCCCCAATTGAGGTCTAGTACCGTATGGTTTAGTAACGACATAATTGGTCACAGCATAGGTCCGGTGAAAACTTGAGAGTAAGGTTCAGTGACCAAAAGTGCAATGGCAAGAAAGGAGGAGCGCTGCCTTCCACATGCTGTGCCATGGAAACGTATAGGGTGCTGTTTGTAGGTGGAACGCATACGCTTGAAATCAGGATGTGTTGTCAACGACTAAGCAACAGGTGCGAAAAGTGTCTTGAGGATACCACGAACCTAAGAAATGGTCTTGACGTAGAGCGAAACATTGGTATTCACTGTGTATCCATACGCCTTGGCTGGGCAATGTTGGTCCATTGCTATAGGAGATGCAACGGATTGCAACTTGGCCAAAGGGGTGGCAAGTGGACCCGAGATGAGATCACACTTGCACCTTGCAGCTTTCAGCGCTGTCAAGTCTGTTGAAGTTGTTGGAATGCAGTGTTTCCAGAGTTTCACACATACGTACAGTGAGTACCCGGATGAGTGCAGTGGGAATCGGATGAAAAGCTGGATGCAGTGCAATTGTTGTGACATAGCACTCCATTTCCTTGAGGCCATGTCAAAATATATCAAAGCCCTGGCCAAGAGACAGTTCGAGCAAGGTTTTCCCTTCAGCAGTGCTCCGAGGCCTCCGAGGTGTCCGCGACCATGCAAGCCTCCGAGCTGGACGTGCTGCAGCCATTGCTTCACAATTTCTCACTGTCTCCTGGCATCTCCTGGCTGGTTCAAGGTATGGCTCCAAACATTACCTCGACCGATTTGAGGTGTGTAAGGTGTAGCCAAGGTGTACGTGTGAAAGGGACAACATGCATGCTACAGCTGCTACAGTGCCTGACATGTGCCGATAAACACTCGCTATTCCAATCGTGCTCAGGTTTGAAAAATGTTCCTTGAGCCTGAAGGAGAGCGGGCAGGGGACTTGAAGGATGGTGACATGGTCGTCATGACGGCCGCCTGGTGGCATTTCGATGTTTAAAGTGCTAGGATGACTGCCCCCTGGCACCAGGATTTGCTGCGTTTTCAGACCTTGACGGAAAGTGAGGCTGGGTAAAAAGGGGTTAGCATGCACACATAAAAACACACATAAAATGATGATGTGTTGTTTGTCTCGAGTGTCCTGCTCATTGTGACAATGGAGAAAAATGGTTTCCTGTGTGTTGCTGCAAATCAATTAGAATCAAGTTCTCCTACTTTCCCATGCTGAATTTCGTGACCTTACTGCGCCAGTTGGCCTGTGCTATGTCTGACGTCTTTCGTGGTTTGGCCTTTGTCCACAAGCACGGGGTGCCTGGGTTGCGTTCAGTTGGGGATGGGGTGGTCCCCAACAGGATCTTGGTGATCTCTTCATAGGAGTCAACCATTCCTTTGTGTGCGTGTTGTGGATGTTGCAGCTGAATCCAATGGAAATTGTCAGTGTTTGTCAGAGACAATCATCATGTACATTTTTATGTACCCTTATCTTGGATTTCGTATTTCACTTCTCAGGAATCCAAATCCCACAAGACTTGCAAGGACTCGATCCATTAGAGACATTTCTTGTGACCCAGTGACTTCTCACCAGAACAGCTTTCAGTGACAGCCTGTGAGGTATTGCACCGCGACCTGACTGATGGCAACTCGCCTGAGCTTAGGAAGATTTTGCCTCCGAAACGCAATGGCGTAATGATTTTGTGGGCTAGTTCTGTGGGATGATCATGGCGGGTGTGGCATGATGGCATGGATCAAAATTATCACCAAATGGATGGTTTCAAGATGTTTCAAGAGCAATGACAAGCCATTTGTAGGCCCCTACCCCAAAGGCCTGATCCATTGTCAAGGCAACCTGCTTATTGCGGAGGGCGGCCTTCGTGTTGTCCTCGCTGACTTCGATTTGTCAGTGGAAACCCAAGGCCACGTTGCCAAGTGCCGGTTGGTTCAGCTGTGTATTAGTCTTCATTTTATGGCTGATAAATTGGGAAAATAATGGTCGACCGTTGTATTGTGGGCTAGAATATTTCTCGGCAGATCAATCAATTGTGCATTTCTGTCATTCATCAAGCATCAAAGCCTTCGAAGATATATATCTGGAACTCGTCAAACTTGCAAGTCTGAGCTGCCGCTGTGCAGGATCTAGCCAAGTGCCATGGACGTGCGGCACACCAGGCTTGGCCATACTGGCAACTGAACAATGGGATTTCCACGACACATGGTTGATGGGTCCCATCTCATGTGTGAATTCTGGAAGGCTTCATGGCTCCGGAGGTTCTCAAGAATGGCAGAGGCAGGGAATATGCAGCCCAGCTGCGATGCGTGGCTACATCTAATGATGACATCTAGAGTCTCTTCACATCACTGGAGCTCTGTAGGCTGCGCTAAAAGCGACATTTTTGGCGCTGGCGTGATCGCGTTTTCAGCTGCATGTGGCAAGCATCCGTTTTGGCGAGAAGACATACAAGACGTACAGGAGATTCTCCGCCGTGTCAACTCATTCTTTTGCCTACAAACATCCACAAACGTGTGCCAACATGTATACTGTATACTGTATTGATTTGGTCGACTGACTTTAGTGGACATACAAAACATGCAGCCACTGCTCAAAGCAGGTCGTCGCTCACACATTCGATGTTTAGACGTCTCGATGTCTCGATGTCGCAATGGTGAATTCTGATGAATTCTGACGGTAGGACGCAGCAAGGGCAACTCTTCATGACGAGCCAGACTTTTGGGGCGGGCGGCTTGCCTGCAATGGATGCACCAAGAAAAGCCCGACTCCTGCAAGACTGCCTCTGAATCTACGAGGCGGACAGAATTAGGTGAAGTACATTCGCCATTTATTACTTGTATTATCTGGTACTGTACTGTACAAAGTTCCATCCTATTTTATAGAAAAGTGGCCAATGCTAGAAGCCTTGTTCAAGTGTCCCAACAAGTGGCTACAAGGTGGCAAAAGGTGAGTTTTTTTTGGGCTAGCATATTATACATACACACATATGTAATCATATGTATGTATGATATAATTACGCAAACAATCACCGTACAAATGCACACAGGGGATACTATTGTTTTTTCCTACCACGACTCAGGATTTGGACAGAGCTTTCAACGCCTTGCTAGAAAGCTAAACCATGGTATTTGAGATGCCTGTGAGAAATTGGCACAGAACTTCCCGCTGGAATCCCTTGCATCAATTCTTTTTGATCGCTGCCACAAGGGCAGGAAGCTAAAACAGTATGGTTTCGCGAGATTTCAGGAGTTTCTTTTCTTTTTTGGAGCCCGAACCCAACACGTGTTATTGCAACATGTACAAGCACCCGGTTTTCAGGCCTTTCATTTGCTGAAATGATAGTTCTTCAGATGCTCCTTTTGAATACACGAGCAATCTCCCAAGGCACGTGCTTCGGCGCAGCTCCAAATGTTTCTTGCCAGGATTTTTAAGAAATTTGCGTTCCTTCAAATCTTGGACGCTGTTGCAACGCCTTACATTAATGGTTAAGTTGGAGAATCTTGCAGCCCCTGGAAACAAGATGTTTTGGCGCAGCGAGCCCATTCCTTGAGCTGGCCCGAGGTCTCGGTTTCGTCGAGCAGCTGTTGCAAAAACAGGCACATAATCTGTGTGCGGAGGAAAACTAGTGATAGCCCTGGAACGCTGTTGGACACTTTTCTTCCCATTGTAGATTTGATACATTGAGAGCTGGGACAAAGTAAGCTAGGGGCAAAGGTTCTCGCACACACCTGCCCCTTGACCTCATCCTTGTAGATAGGCTGCAAAATTCTTGCATCGCACAGTGGATCTTGATCTCGACGTTGGCAATGGCCGAACATCCGAAGTACTCCAGCACCAGAGACTGATGAGACTTTTGCCCCTAGGTGGATGATCGCCCCACTGCCAAGCAAGCTCTTTGTGATCCATGGCTCCTAAGTGGAGCTGCATCTTCCAATCTTTGTGCTGCAATGGAGAGGCCTCCTGCTTGCACCTGAGGTGTCAGCTTCGTACAAAATGCAGCTTGATTTCCTAGAACTAGTACTGAATGAAGATTTTGCGCTAAGCCCCCCTGTTTGCTGGTAAAAATGATGTTCTTTTGCATTTTTTTTCCCGTCAGCCTTTTCATTGAACCCCAGAGGTGAGGTAGCTACATATGTAGCTACTATAAAATCGGTAACCATATTCATATATATATACACATACATATATATATATACACACATACATACATATATATATATATACAGTAACCTGTGTGTTGGCTCTGGGTAATCAAGCTTTCGCAATTTCTCTGGTGTCCTCCATGAGATCCCCCAAGATAGCACTCTCTAACAAAGCCATCAGGTACAACAAAGTTCGGTCTGAAGAGGACATGGAGGTCAGACAACCTGCCGCCAGCAGCACAGGTAGAGCCTGTTAGAGCGGTATAGCTCGGTATAGCCCGGTATAGCCTCCAAGACCTCCCAGTCACCTCCCACCATTTGGGATCCTAAGCCTGGTTCCAGGAGGAGCAAGAGGAGATTCCAAGGACACGCAGTCACTTGTTGGAGAAGATTGTTGATTGGGCACTGCAGTCCTAAATTCTCGGTTGTAGATTCTCCAGACAAATCCAATGTGGTTGAAAAGGACATAATGACATCATGTACTGTACATGCCAATGGAGCCCAGTGAACAAGATTCCGTCCGACTTCGGAGCATTTTCAATGAAACATGTTAAGAATTGGCAAAGGTTTTGCAGAGGTACCCACCCTTTGCTTATTAATCCATTCTTATCATCCGCTTATTAATCCATTCTTATCATCCGTCAGGTTGCAGGTGTTCCTGCAATGTTATTTAAAGATTTTGCCAACTCACTCAGATAGTGCAAGACAGCAGTGTGTCTTGTCACCAAGGTATCTTTCGCCGTGCAGTTCACGCTTTGCTTTCCTCTACAAGAACATCTGAAACAAAGCCGAGCAAGGACAGTGCTGGGAAACAGAGAGCACTGTGCAACCTTGAGCAATGCATGGTTCCAAGGGCGCCAAAGTAACTCTGAATTCTACCACTGATCACTAAGCACTGCTTAAGCACACTAAGCAATTAACATGTCCAGATTGCTTCAGAATTGCCAGGACTCCGTCCAGTCTGGCCGGTCCGTCCGGTCCGTCCGGTCCGCCGGAAGCTTCTGGTGGGAGCCCAAGAAGCTGCTGTGGGTTTGGAGTTAGGCGTGTAAAGATGTGTAAAGTGCATATGCCAACTCAGGACGAGCTTGGTACATGCGAGTCATGTTGTTTTCTTGGAGCAGACCTGGCTTGAGTATGTTTCAGTACTTGATGATTTTTTGGTGGCCCAGAATCCTCGAATACCATATGGCGTATATGGTTGGCTCTCTATTGCCGTCGCTTTGGTTCCAGAGATTTTGTTCTGAGAGTGGAGACTTCATACATTTTCACATTGTTTTCACTACTTTTGACCATTCTTGACTGATCATATTTAGATCATGACTAAGCCACTAAGCAGACATTGCCACAGGAAGCTGTGGAGGAAGCGAGGTGATGTGAAGTTCTCCCAGGCAGCTTCTACACCGACGTTTGAGTTTTCTTTTATCCACCCATCAAAGCCTGCAGTCTCAGAATGTCTCAGATAGTCTCAATGGTCTACTTAGTCTACTTGACTGCTTTAGTCAGCTGTGTGCCTAGAAAGTGAGAAGCTAGCAGTTTTGTGAATGACAGCCCACGGGGTTTACCAAGATCTGTGTGGTCCCTTCTTGTCCCGCCAGATCTCTCCAGCATAGTGTCTGAAGTGGCGATGCGTGTGATGGAGAGATGATTGACGATTGGAGTGACCATGCTTGCAGGGGATTCAAAGATCTGGGTGAAACATAATGACCTCACTGTGACGTCACTTTAATGATGATTGGCACGGGGAATCATCCCCAAATGGTTTTATTTGCAAGCCTCCGGCTATTCTGCCAGCCTCTGGCCTAGTGACCTAATGGATGTGGGCCAAGCGAAGCCTGTAGAATAATAAGACATCTTGTGCTTGTTGACGTAAGGGCTTCTTGGTGTAAACGCTAGTTTGTGCAAAAGCTGGTTGGCACAAGAACTAAATCTGGGTTGTCCAAGAGCTAGTTTATGTAAAAGCTAGTTGGCGCAAAAGCTGGTTGGCGTACAAGTTGGTTTCTGTAACAGTTATTTTGTACAAACACCGTATCGTGTAAGAGCTACTGTAGTCCGTGTAGAAGATAGTTTGCGCAAAAGCTGGTTGGTGTAAATCTAGTTTGTGTGACAGCTAGCTTGTGTAAAAGGTATAGTAAGAACCCCATTATAGAAGAGATTCATCTACCATTGTATACCCCCGCTTCTATTTGGTTGGTTTTTTGAAAGCCTATTTCGGTAGAACCCAATAGAAGATAATAGGTAAAGATAGTTACAATTTTGGGAACTGCTATTTGATCGGTCAAGTTTGACTCCCTACTTCATTTGGGGTCGGGTGTTATTTGCAGTCAGCACCAAATAGCAGATATTGGGTTCAGGGTGTATAGACCCCATTTTTGCCTTTGACATTGGTGGAAACACCTGTGTGCTGCACGCCGGTCGTCGGTTTATACAATAATATATTCTATTTGATAGTAGCTTCTGTCATGGACTCTTTTGAACCCACCAAATGGAAGATATTCCATAGCATCAATTTTATGATTGATACCCCAGAGAGAGTAATTGTTGAAGTTAGTGCGTGTAAAAACTAGATTGTGCAAAAGCTAGTTTGTATAGGTATAGTTGGTGTGAGCAGAGAGTGTGTGCAAAGGCTAGTTTGTGTAAAAGCTAGCTTGTGCAAACGAATGTTTGTGCAAAAACTGGTTGGTGTTACACCTTGACCGCGTGGCAAATTGATGTAAAATTGGTTGGCGCAAAGCCTGTGTGTTGTAGCTCGCTTTTGCCTTGAGCACGCAGCAAAACATTGCGAAAACGTGGAAAAGTACAGCATCCTAGGGGCTGGCCGGAGCAACAACAGACAAGACGGAGATGGGACAAAGCTGAAGAAGGAACAGGAGGAAGCGGAGGACGAGGAGGAAGATGAGAAAAGGAGGAAGAGGAGCAAGAGGAGGAAAACGAGGAAGAGGAGACAAAGGAGGAAGAGGAAGAGACGTACATGTTTACCTACATTGAAAATGGAAATACGAAACCCTTCCACAACTCCAAGGCGGTCAAACGTCGGGGTGTTGCAGCGAACAATTCCAAGCTAGGATATCTTGGTAACACAAACAAAAGCATTGTCTAAAATCTAAAACAATCTAGAGCCGGGTGGGACTGAACCGAAGGTGTGCCAAGCCACAGCAACGCAAACAAAACATAAATCTGCACAGGAAGCTAAAACTGAAGCAAAGCTACTACAAGGATTTGTTGCTTTTGGACGTCCACAAAGCACGCCGGCAGGCCAGCGGACTTCAGCCATTCTCAGGACTAAATTATATAGTGAATTGGTAGTTTTTTCAGCCAGATAAATCTTCCATTCCATTTCCTTGTATTTATTTCCACACTGCGTACAAAAACCTGGGGAGTCTACGTTTTCGTCCTATGTGAAGCATGATAGAAACATACACGAACAAAGTCCACCCTGAGATGTTTGACCATCCGTGTCTTTCTTTCTGTACACTCATTTGAGATCAATGTGCATTTTGTTGTTGACGGTGTTCAAGACAGCATTGCAGAGTTTAACCTGTGTCTCTGAAGTCACTCGAATCATCTGTGTAGCTGTCATCCTGGGGAGAGTGTGGAGAAACTTCATCACTCACTTTGATCATTTAAGTTTTTTTTAAAAGTCTCATGGCCCTTTGCTGTGTTCTTCCTTGCACATGTGAGCGCAACAGTATCCAAATTGTTCTAGAATTTGCTGCCCAGCTTTTGGTGTACCTGGTGTACCTCAAGGCACAGGAGGGCAGGGATCCAGATCATGATTGAGATCATGATCGGGTGCCTGAAATGTTCTTCATGTTAAAAGATTTAAAAGCACCAGCAGCCCGCAGCAGCCCATACCTACTATTGGCCTGAAGAAGTGATAGTACTAATTAGTACTATATAGTACTCGCCTAGTCAGTTGATGCGACATGTCGTTTTGCACACGATTGGCCGCTGCTTCTTGCGCAGATGCTTTGTTGAGAAACTCACTTGATTGTGAGGATAGTTATTCTCCAAGAAATAGGCGCTCTTCTCTCTCCCACACTGTTCAGGGAAGAGCGGCCACTTTTCCAGCAGTCAACAAATAGAGAACGGTCGGCTGCTGTACCCAGCTCTTCAAAGACTTTATGCAGTGGGACCAGATGCCAAGCGTTTATTGAAGGGTCTGAGTCTGAAGGGTTGGGTACGACAAGCAAATTGTTTGCCTCTCATCGCAAAGACTTGCGATTGAGGACGTTTAGCACGTCTTTTAGAACGTGAGTTCAGCAACGGGTGTGGCCGAGCACCGACACTCTCCGTTCAGACGTTCTATGCCCGATGCATGGATGTCTTGGATACCAGCCCTATTTTGAGATGAGTCATATCAGAGAATGTGCGGGTTAATGCATGATCATCTTGTGGAACAGCATATCGCACATGCATAGTTTTGCCCCCTGTTTCCATAGAGAAATACTGAGCTTTGTATGCAGAAACTTTCCGATGAAGTTCTACTAAGACTGTTTCTTTTTGTTATTCACAGCATGATGCAGTCTGTTCACAGCATACTCAAATCTTCAGTGAGAAACGCCTTGACCACTCAGCAGTCTGTGATCATTGTTATGAAGTGTGATGGTAAAGATGAACATACTGGCGCTGATATGATAATTTCATATAATTTCCTTGATCATTCTGCACGACAGTCTTTCTGTTTGAACATGTCCTGAAACATAGCAGTACCATGCAGTACTTCAGACCTGTACTGGCGGAGGTCGCAGTGCCAAGACGTCTCGGCTGTGCCAATGGTGTTTGGATCCTGCCTGGCAGTCAGCCGTTTGGGTCCTTGCCACGCACGCTGCCATGCTGAAGCTTTACCTGACTATAAGATACTATAAGATGCTATAAGATACTATAAGATACTATAAGATACTATAAGATACTATAAGATACTATAACATACTACTTATTAAAAGATACTATAAGATACTATAAAAACATGATAGGATATTACAAGATACTAGACTATAAGATGAAAGATACTCTAAGATATATATATATATATGAGTCATAAGACTTTCCAGATTGACACCTTTAAAACTTTAAGAAACTTCTGACTTCTTAGTACTTTCTTAGTACTTTCTTAGTACTTCAAATGTAGAAGGCATGGCTTTCTCTTGTGTGTTTAGGACTTGAGGAGATGAGGACACAGAACAGCACGATGGCACGATGCTACCGTTTTCCGAAAGCTTTTTGTGCCCACCATTCCGTCTCTGAAAAGCTTTGGCACGGCAGGCCTTATCTGAAAGGCCGCAGCTTGCTCGGTATGGAATAGGGTCCCAGTTGCTTCTACGTTTCCTTTGCACTTCATAGAAGCATCTTGAACAACTGGGATATGTGCCTTCACGTGTACGTAGAACCCGTCACTCTTGCAGCCCTTGGCTGTGCTGCCATTCTGAAGTGCAGTAGCGGAGGGCTAAAGCGTTTGGTAGCCAGCCCTGAACCATCTACACCTCTGGCTGGAGAACTTCCAACTCCACCCTTTGGGATAAGATAGTCCACCATGTCTCATCTGGAACATCAGACTGACAAAGGTGTTGACTAGGGACTATTAAATTCTAGTTTGGATTGTATGATTTCTGGCAGTCGCTTCCGTTGGTTTATGATGGAATTGAATTTCGTTCAGAAAAGAATTGGCTATTGCACGCGAGGAAGTTCTGTGAGCTGTGGTGGCTGGCACCAAGTGCAGGATATCTCTGAAAGGCAAGCTTGTTTTCCAGAATCTGTGGTTTCCTATAGATTTTCCCAAAAACCTTAGAAATTGTTGTTCGATTGGTGAAGCCTGCTAGTTGGCTTCAGCACCTTTACGCTTAGTGCCTTGCAGGGAATCCTGAATTCTTTGTTCGCCTGGTTTTATCACGACCTGGTTGGGAAGTTTTATGGTCGATGCCTCCGAACGGTGGCAGATTGCTGCTACCAGCCAAGAAGGTGCGGTCCCTCCAGCAATCTTCTTCCATGAGCAATGAAGTCCAAGACTGCGCTCAACCCCTCCAACAATCTCCAATATCAACCACACAGACTAATTGATGGACCAAGTTGCGATGTGGCGATGCTTTGGCTGCGAGTTGGCCAACTGTCCAATCCGTTGCAGATTTCGTTAGGAGTTTTGGAAGTGGAGCGTTTGGACTACAGGTCCATGGATCTTGTGGTTGCGCGAGGGCCGCACACAATGACTTGGTGCAGCTTTCAGACAAATCGCTGACCCACAGCGAACGTTTGAAGAGGGATGAAAGGCTTGGGATCAGTGGAATGGGCCACCAATCTCGTTTCCTTGAATTGAATGCCTTGGAGTCCCATGGAAGCCAAATCATTGATGAGTCACGGTGGATCAAAGTCTCAACAATCTCCAATATCTGATAACATCTGTAACATCTGGTATTGTCTTGAGAGTATCCTGAAAAAATCCAATGATTGATAATCATCTTCCTATTGCAATGGCCAAATCATGGGTGAATTCCTAATTTTTGGGCAAACCCAACGGGTGATTTTGGTGTCGAGAACATAATTGGACAGCCATGACCATTGCCAGGTTGCTGTGGGACATGGCGGCCGTGGCGCCCACACCGGTTTGAAGTCAAAGTCAAGGCCTTGGGATTGATAAACCATTGCATTTTGGGCACCTTCTTTTTGGACAGACCCATTTTCGAGATCTGGTTTTGCACTCAACAGCTACTGTGACCACCATCTTTTTTCTCTATCCGGACAGAATGAGCCAAGTTAGGATAGTTAGGCAGGTTGCTCATGACGCATGCTGCCTCCAATTTTTGTGTGCTCCAGCTATCAATGCAGGATCGACGGAGGTAATTGTT
>Ga0126342_10000537_pt1:27500-42384 | contig 42384 bp, 33 predicted proteins | sample Cyp1metagenome_FD_92528 | JGI IMG/M metagenome (GOLD analysis project Ga0126342, IMG submission 92528) | Coral microbial communities from Lord Howe Island, Old Settlement Bay, Australia - Cyphastrea 1 metagenome | ecosystem: Host-associated > Invertebrates > Cnidaria > Coral ...
GCGAACGCAGCAAGAAGCCGAGAGGCTTGATGGCTAAATTGTGCCAGGTTTAAGTCGGTTTAAGTAGAACTGGAGATGAAGATAGATCCATGATTTGGAGACATTTTTTCAGTCCATGATTTGACTTCCAATGGAGGTCTTTTGAGATACGCCATGGCATCCCTGGCAGGTCTGAGACGTGGGAAAATAGCCACGTGATCCCCAAGGTACGGTGCGGGACGTCTCAGGGGTTTCACACGGGATATAGATATGGTGCCTTTCGATGCACAACTTGGAGCTTTTGCAAACTTCGATGACCTTCGAGGTTTGTTTATGTTTGGATTATGGATCATTTCATATTGATGAAAGTTCAAACTCATTTTTTTTGCTGCTGCAAGGGTCAAATGATGGTTGATTCACATGTTCTTGATATTGTGTTTGATTGCTGAAAGAATGGCTGCTAGTTCAATATGTCATCGTGCAGGCCGACCTGAAACGAGATGATACCCTGTATTTTGGCGAGGACTTGGACACTGACTGCTGGTTTTCTTGATCAATCTGCCATCCTCGGTGTGCCATTGGCACACCAAGATGTGAGGACCGGGCTCAGGAAGGAAACGATGGCCCTGGTCTCAGTGGAAGTACAAGTCATTCCAAGTTGATCTCGATGCCTGCGATGCGCTGTTCAACCAAAGGTGAGGAGAAAGGCCCTTTGCCGAAAGCATCAGCCATCGAGGTGGATTTGAAGGAATAGATGAAGAGAGATGTTTCTCATTACCAGGAGCTGACATCTAGATTCAAAGCCTGTGTGAGTTGTGCAATTAAGTTGAACAAGAAAGCTGATGAAAGCCCTAGAATGAAGATGAGCAGAGATGGTTTGACGTTGATTTTTCACATCAACGCTACTCTTGTATATTTCACTGACCTTCACTATAGTTCGGAATCACAGCTACCTTCATGACTGCTTGGATGGGCCATTCTTCCAACTGACGTCCAGCTGTGCACGAACCAGTTGTCTCCTGGTATGCTGGTGCGAATTGCTGGCCTCAAAAACATGACCACGCTGCCGCTCAGTTGCGCTGGAAAACATCACCTGTGTGTTTTGAGTCTAGGAAGGAGGCGCCCCTTTTACACATGAATCAAGTCAATCAAGTCAATCAAGTCAATGAAGTCCATATTCAGAGAACCCGTGGGAAACTTTGTGAAAATTACAGTGCCGACCGTGCCCAAGGAATGGCGAGACGTGCACCTTACAGTCCTGGAATGCTACCTGGCTCCAACTCCCACAGGATCATGTGGAATTCGCGTTGTCAAATGTTTTCATTGTGCAAATGAGGCACTACTTTGTTTGAACAACCTGTGACTCTGTGACTGATAACCTTTCCCTTGAGAAATCTTTGCGTGAATTTGTCTTTCCTCGCCATTTTTCTGTTTTCGGCCGAAAAGCGGCATCCACGAAATTCAGGTTGCGGCTGAACGTTGGTCTGTGCGTATTGAGGGCAATGACAAGCTCCTCAAGAAGGAGAATTTGGAAGTCAAGGTGAGATGTCATGGAATTAGACAAAATTTGACAATGGGTTCCCTCCTGCCTTCAATGATTGCAGCGAAGGCTAGTCAAAGTCTGTATCGTCATTCATGGCACTGAAGCTGCCAAGCTGTCGAAGTTGAGCTAAACTTTGCCGTGCATCGGCTACTGCAGGCCTTGCTGCGTCCCCACACTCCTGTGCGACTGATTGGTCTTCGAATGCAGGAGCTGAAACCTTCTGAGACCTTGGCAAATTACACGGGCTGGTGCTGGTTGAGGTTGGAAGCAGCGTGCATTGCAGCATTGCACTTGCGCCCATAGAAACTCATGGTAGATCACTTTAGTCTTTGGTGGCAATCTTTTTAGACATATTGAGCGGGTCCCCACATGCGCGAGCTTTTCACAAGCTTCGGAAAAACTCATATTCGCGCACGCTTCGCGCAGGCTCAAAATTAAATAGATACAGCAATAAATTAGGATGAACCAATGGTGCAATCACACAGCATGATGAGGTGACATAAGTAGCAACTTCAGAGCGCCATTTTTCGACTTTGAAACTTCTGTACCGCCGTGCTCGGCTACAATGTTGCCTGCTGCTTTGTTTTCCCGCTAAAGTGACATGCGCCATTCGCGTCAAAAATTCATCGGAAACAGCTCAGAAACAATGAAATGCATTTTGATTTTAGACTTCATGTTGGCACTAGTGTTAGCTCAAGCACGGAAGGACACAGAACCCATGTCAGTGCACATTCCGACATGTCTCCTCGTGCGATGCAACGGAAAATCATCAAAGAATTAGAATCCACAGTTTACGCCCTCGATCGTCGCAAGCTCGTGCAAACGCATGTTAGAAAAATGTGTGCGCAGGCACCCCCTCAGGCCGAGCAAGGTTTGCGCAAGCTTTCGCGCATTACAGAAGCACACATAATTTCCATTTGTTTTTAAGCAGAGGCTTCGAACACCGCTCATTTAAACTTCAAGGTCTGGATGGATGCCGCTTCTCCATGTCCATAGATTCCATAGCCATAGTGGCAACAATTGCGAAGCATGTTTGATCATGTTCTCCTCGCATGGGTTTGTTCGATTGCTATCGATTGCTCAGCAGGAACTGAATGGCAAGAACGGCCTTTGCAGGCTGGCAGCTTCTGTGGTGCTGTGCTAGCCCAAAACACCAAATCTGAGTCCTCTTGGCGCAGGGAGTGGAAGGCTGAGAAAAGCCGCTGGCTTGCAACTTGGCTCCGAATTTATGATTCCCAGTGCCGTGGACCCATTCGGTGGTGTGCTGCCAACGAAGACCATGTTTCTTGACTGTAGGGATATGTGTACTTATTTGTTTCTATCAAAACTCGACACATATAATATACATATTTGATCTGGCTGCCTCTGAACAGACTAGAGCCGGGTTCCACCAGTTTCACAAATTGAAGAGAACAGCAGAAATTGGTTTGTATGATGATCAAATCCCGCAATCAACTCAATACTGCTCTGATGATGGCCGTTTTTTGAGTTATGTCACAATTCGAACCAACCCCTTTTTAATCATACGCGTTCCCACGCTTGGTTGAACTAGTCGCAAACTCGGCATGAAAAGCGCTCTGACCTCAACAACTTGGCAAAAATCACCATGAAATGTTTGATGAGAGGTAGCAGTTGAAGGACATGGGGACGTATTGATGAAAGCGGAGAACCTGGAGGCCCATGCGTGGCGCAGTATTTGAGTGTGATACCTCGAAATGAAAGTCAGAGCATAGCGCATGACTGGTGATAGCATGACTGTGATCTGAAGAACATCCCATGGCACTGGACCTCACATGTTGAGATCTTTTGAGTCGGGGAACTGCCCAGGGCCTTCCCGAACAGGTAAACTTGAGAGAGATGTTGGAACTTAATAGAACTTACTTCAATCGTGACACTGGCACACCCCAGGGCAGTTGCTTGATTCACAGATTGACTGTTCGTCATGGCATATATGGACATCTTCGCAACGTGCTTACAGCAGTGCTTACATTTGTTCAAGTGGTTTTTCGCCGGGTGAGCTGAAATTGATAGGTGCTACTGAAACCAGGTTTGCAGCTTGGCAGCAACTGGACTTGATCCGCAGCACCCAAGGAATCCCAAGGATTTGTTCCACTTGGAGAAGCATCAAAACGGTAGTGATGCTAGTGGAGATGTATGATAGCTGATAGATGCTGATAGCTGGTTTTAATAAGTTTTAAGTTTTAATCATGTTCACTGTAGCAACGAGGATACAAATCCGTCCTGAAAATGCCAACAAAGATATAGACACCTGAGGCAGGTTCAACTCTGTGGACTTCAAACATCCGAGCTCAATGGAGCTGAGGTGCTGATGGCAAGCTTCAATGAATAGAGGATCCAACAAAACATACAAAACATTACAAAACAATTGGATCTGGGATAATATGGCAATGTTTATCATGTTTGGGCTTGTCCAATTTCTGGTAACCATGCAACACACGGGAAGCGGGTGTTAAATCTCCAGTGGCGAATTTCGACCTGCTTCAACCTTTAATTGAGCACAACTTTTATAGTGTAAACTGAAGGGTTTGAAGATTCTCCCCCAGCCAAATGAGAGGCCGTGTGCTTCTCAGCTGCACATCAGCCTGGGCGCACTGCGTGGCTTTCCACAAGTTTCCTCTGAGCAGATTAATGGGTTGTCGGGGTCGACAAACATTTTTCCAATAGCTATTCCGTTTTTCCCCTTTTTTTGGGTAAAGCGAGTAATCATCTAAGTAATCTACTTTTGATTGAGGGAACTGAGGGAACTGGATGAAGAAAGGATAGAAAGGATGGGACTCAACCAAGGCCCCCACCCAACTGAGGCCTCGCACCGTTGCAAGGGCGTTGGCGTGTTCGCCTGGAAGGAGGGGCTGAAAAGGTGCCGTCCGAGGCTTTCTCAATGGAGTTCTTGTGACTGAAACTGTCAGTTGCTTGGAGGCTCTGCGCCCTGAGAATCTGGCGGTCCTCAGTCAGGACAGGGCTAATGTTAAGATATTATCATCACATCCACAAACATTGCGATCATTGCGACCCACTGCATTCGTTTTTTGGGAATGATCCCATGCAGGGAAAGCTGCGAAGTGTGAAGTTCTTCAGGAAGCAACTTTTTGTCCAGCTGTCACGCAACACGTGGAGGCTCCGGGAGGGGAAGTGGATTGTTAAAGTGCACGGAATATTTGAAGGGTGGTAGAGAGGTAGGATGTGGGAGGTCTCCTTGTGATATGAGTGCTACCTCACTGGGATCCCATCATGTGGGAATGACTCAAAAGGATTGCCCCCGAAGCTTCAATGGTTTCAGAATAGCCAAAACATGCTGGCTAAAACATCACATTTCCCAGGGTTTTGATGGGTTTTGTTTGGTTGTTTTTTCCTGTATCATTGGACCTTTTGATCCCATTTGTGGTGGTTGTTTCTTCCCATTTTCATCAGGTCTTGGAGGCGGAGGAAAAACCCTCAAGGCCTCAAGAGGGGATTGACAGTAGCTAGGATTGTCTGTGGGTAGTAGGTTATGGTATTTGGATGTATTTGGTCAATCAGTTTGAACAGGCAAATGCTACTGGTTCAGTTGGCAAGCCCACCGCCACCACTTGGACTTTTTGTATTTCTTGAGAGTCGTGAGAGCCGAATTTCCCGTGCGGTGCATCGGCTTTTTGCTTAGGCTGCTGCGCATCCTGAGGCCTCCATGTTTTCATCACCAGCTTTTGCTTTTCAATTTCTGCCCGCAGAACTTTGCATCGTGCCATATTGTGCCTGCTGTGCCTAGGGATGTACAGGAAGCAGAGCGGAAGGGCTTGGTCCAGCGATCCTTGACGTGACGCGGCCGCAGACGCGTTTTGTGAAATGGTATCACACGGCTTTGTTGTTGCTGTAATCCAATAGAAATGATTTCGAGAGCTGTTTTTGGGGTTAATTGTCTACGCTGATCCACAACATGTCTTCGAAATGATCGGTCCCAGATGGACAATGTGTTTGTTCGAGAGCTGTGTTTGGGCTTTTCCTCGGCTGGCAGAGGTTGGTTTTCTGCTTGGAAGCTTCCATTGCTCCGGTTTCTCTTGCCCTTGGGCAGCGACAGGTGGCCGCTCAGAGCACATCAGTCGGGAGGGGGGCTAGGGGCCTTCCAAAGGAAGAAATGGGATTCACCACTTTGCTCTGCTTGAGCAACTCATTTTTCCAGGCTTGTTCGTTCACATTATAGTGAGTAATAGTGAGTATTCTTTTGTTCGCACCGGTCACAGCCTTGAGGCTTGTCTCAAGCTCACAGCTTCCAACCAACAGGAGACTGATGGTGTATGGCACTGTGCGGTAGAAGTGAAAGTCTCAGAAGGACTTGGATTTAATGCAGCTCCCTTTCATCTACTCATTGTTTGGGTGTACCATGTTCAGATGCCTTGCTGCGAGTTGTGGGATTGCCTCACGTTTCCAAAAGAACGAAGTTCGCAAAATGGGAGAAAAGGCAGTGAGAAGACATAGCCATTTCGGCACCTTCCCGAGCTGTCCACACTTATAAATCTGGTACCAGAGATCTGATCTAAAGCAGAGAAGAAACGACTTGGCAGGAGCGCCTCAAGGGGTTTCATCTTGATGGAAAGCGAGTACTGCTTTGCACGGATGAAGCCCTTTCGGCATATGGTGCAAGTTCTATTCCAGAGGCCACTGCTCACAGCTGACCTGCCGAATGTCCAAATGTCTAAATCAAGTCAGTCAAACTGACCAAGTCATACCAAGTCTGCCTTGATTCCTGCTTGAGTCTCAGCTGCTTTTAGGTGGCCCGAGCAGCACCGACCTGAGTTTCTCAAGGCTATGAGACTTTTGATCCATGATGAGGTACCTGGAATCACCCAGATCTGGAGATGAGGTGAGCTATGATCTTCCAGATCTCCAATGTCATCGGAAACGGCTGGTCGTGGCCTGAGAAAGCCAGCTGTTAAAGGCAGGAAGACAGTTTGCTTAGTAGAACAGGTTGGAGCAGCTCTTTGCTCTTAAGATTTCGTAAGTCTTAAGATAGTGGAATACCTTGATGGAAGATAGGCACACAAACATAAAACATCATTAATGCTTTTGCCAGATTGATTCATGGCACCCATGAGGAGCGACTCAACAAGTCTGGCGAGGACTGCTGGTGTTGCGTGTACCCCGCGAACATGCTAAGCTCATACACTATTACTGTACCTACCTGGGACCTATAATGTCAGATTGTTGTCATCTAAAATAGTGGGCTGGAAAAAATGTGGTCCACTGATGTCCAGAGTCCAGTTCGTTTTGAGCTCCAACGTTTTGAACTTGGCTGCAGGAGCCGGGTGGATGCTATCATGCCTTCGTCACAGACCAGGCCGCTCCAACATCCTTGGACAGATTCCCACAATCAGTGCATTACCAGGTAGTTCTCTTTTGTATTGGCTGCCTCAATTGTGCCATATCATCTCACATCCATGGCAAGGCCATTTCATCAATTTTTGGCCACTGAGGTGCCAGCAGAGGTTTGCAGAGGTCTTTGCGAGATGTTGCAGGCGGCAAGGATTCCCATCCATCCACGGCTGAAGGAGACATGTGGGGGTTATGTGCTGAGCCATGAAATCTGGAAGGCAAAACCCGAAGGCCCGAAGGCCGAATGCTGAAGCCTTGTGACATAGTGTGCCACTGGGTGAAGGAATTGGATGAGATTCATGCCTGCAGACTTCTCATTTGCCAACTTCCTGCATTACCTTGTGTGCTATGCCACATCTTTGAGAATCTGATGTTTCTAAGTGTTTGTGAGGTTCGGTGGGTAGATTGCTCTCCATCATAACCCATGAGTTCTATTCCCTGGGCAAACATTTGCTTCCAGGAGCTATCCACACGGGAGGCGCTTTCCGTGCCAAACTGTTGGAAGTTTGAGCCAGCAACGTGAGATTCCTGCGGATTTCTGGTGATGCATGAAAGATATCATATTCTTGAAGTTGGTTTTTATATGCGACTGGTTTCAAGTACACTGAGACTTTGAAGAGTGCGGCTTTCCAATGGTCGATGCACCTTGTAGGACTTGCCACTATGCTTCTCACCTTTCAAAATCACAGCATGAGGACCATGGACAAAGATGGAGCAGACGGGCACAGTCAAACACCAACAGCTTCACCAGCTCATCCAGCAGACATGACGGATGTTCGAAGGATGTACAGATAACAGTGCGCTCGAAAGACTTAGTTCGCTCTCTGGGCGGCCAATGCCCTTCTCGATTCGTGCCGTTTCTCTCGCTGCCCATGCGCATTTTAGTCATCGGTCCTGTCCTTGGTGAAACTGCATCCCATTTGAGAAGCAACCAGAAGATTCATGCAATTGTCATGGGTTTTGCCGGAAATCTTGACATCAGGAAGTGTAATGAATGAATCATACACAATCGAATCTAGTTAAGATCTACTTGATATATAATTGATACATATATATATATAATTGATATACATATATATATATATATATAATATAATGAGAAAATATGATACATGACCTCCCATTCCATCCGGTGAATCGATGGAAACCATGACTGTGTCAGGTGCTGGAGCCTCGGGGCTGGTGACGGCAAAGACCGCCAGGGAAGCAGGGCATGAGGTGACCGAGTTGGGACATGGCATGGGCAACGATTCAACAGTTAACATTGGGAAATAACATTGGGAAAGAACGATGATATAAACCATGATATAAGGATGATATATGGTGATTTAAGCAGATCTGAGCATGATACCGTATTGATACTTTGTTTTTTTTGGGATTCACCAGGTATATATATACACGTATATATCCATGATTAATGGGGTTCACCTAGTTGACAGGTCAAGAACTGCTGGATGAAACTGATGACATGAGATTAGATATGTTTAGATATGCTCAGATGAAATGATCCATAGGGTTTTGACATGTTTTAGGTGAATCTGCAAAAGCAACAAAGACAAAAGGGAAGCAGCGGCATGACAGGTGAGCATCGTTGAGGCCGGTTCTGCCATAGGTGGCACCTTTGTGAACAAGACCTACAAGGAGCGATGGCTGCATGCCGTTGAAGGTCAGTGAGAAAGCGATGTTTGTGGTCAAGTTTTACCGTCTTTAAAGTAAGCGAGAGAGACTTGAAGTTTCAGGATGCGAGAATGGTATCGAGCTGCTCGGCAAAAAAACATAGCGTTGGCGGACCTGGGTTGATCATGCCCCAGAAGTGTCAGGTGCTACGGAAATTAGATGGTCGAGAGGCCACGCCTCGGCCAGTCGTGCTTTGTTGTGTGAACCAGCATTCTGGTTGTAGAAACTACTCCGCCAGTGAGCCGAGAACCGATGTGAACGGCTTTGCTCCGATCTCAGGTAAATACCTCACCTGCTTTTCAGATTTTCGACGCCCGGAAGCTGAGATGCACCTTGGTGCCAATGGTGCAGTCATGGCCTCCATTTTGTTGACCTGGAGAGGGTTGATCGTTGATCCCTCCGCGCAAGGCACATGACCATGACAGACTACGTGCTTTACCTCCAGGAATACTCGGCTCACTTCGGCTTATTGGAGCTGATTCGCTTCAATGTCAAGGTGGGCGAAAACATGCTAACAGATCTAACAGCTGGCAAACCAGAGGGCAATGCAAAGCTATGCAGCGGTTGGAGGATGAAATGGCGATGAATGTCTCAGGTCATCAACGTGCAGAAGGGCTGCAATACCATGGACTCCTATGATGTGTCACTTGACTGCATTTGAATGCATTTGATACATTTGATACATTTGAATAAGATTGCAAGAAATTTGTCTAACTGCCATCGGGCCTGAGAATTCTTGGCTCTCCGGAGTTCCGGAACAAATCAATTGTCTCCCAGGAACGTGTTCCTACTCCTTACAGATCATGAAAGTCACGCCCGAGTATCACGTCACCACAGCACTGTAGATGCCACAGAACACGGCCCCGCAGCTCCTCCACGATTTGCGACCCAACAGGACGCTGCAGGCTGATGGCGATGACTCTCATCCATATGTAGAGGCTGGTGAGTGGGGCATGAAATGGCATAGGTATTGTGTGCTATTGTGTTGGACAAAAGTCTTTTCTGATCCAATCTTAATAAATCTTATTTATATCCTTCAGCCAAAGATCTCTGCCAGGTGTGGGACGCAGTAGCTATCTGCTCCGGTCTGCACAATGTGCCAAGAATACCTGAGTTCCCAGGCAAGGAACCCGCAGTTGGGCAGTTGGGTGGAGATCAGAAGTACTTCATTAGCGTTCATTAGCCATAAATTCTTAATGCAGACAGCTCATGTCATTGCAACTCCGAGGTAAACTGGTTCGTTTGGTAGGAACTTCTAGCTAGCCAACAGAGAAGGTGCACAAGCTTGCATTTTTTCATCAGCGAATTAAATTGACTTAAGCTAGTTGGGAAACAGCATGAAACACGTCTGCTCCGCCATAAGAGGTCAGCAGAAGTTCGAGGGTCAGATTCTTCACAGCCACTGTCTCAGCATTGCTTCCTCAGCAAAACTGGATATGATGTCTGAACATGTCTGAACTGTATTCCTCTTTCATTTTGAACATGTTGTCTCGAAGCATGTTCAAACCATGGACCAGGTGCCAACTACAAGGCCCTGGGGCCCTGGGGGTTCATTTCTGACAGTAAAGACATACACTGACGCTGCTCCCTGCAACACGGGTGCCAGGATCCGGAGATTTTCAAAGGTCGAAAGGTGCTGATTATCGGCACAGGAGAGATGTTTCACAAACAATGATCTCAGTGAGTTCAAGCAGCATGTTGCAGCCGAAGTAAAGACACATCAACATTTATGTATATTTATGTACCTTTATAACTTTATATTATATGATTTATATGTAATTTGTTCAATGATTAAAGCTTGCAGAGCGATTGGTTTGACACCCCTGAGCGTGAGGAGAGACAGCATTTGATCTCGGCTATGCTGCTGCACCCTGGTTGCATGTAAAACGACTGAGATTCATGTTGAATTGTTGAACTTCTTTCTGAGAGAAAAGATAGACAAGGAATGACAAGGATGAAAAGGGTGCCATTGGATGGAGTTGAACACGTCCCATCTGCCACTGGATGGATCATGGGAACCCATTTCACAATTTTCACAAGCCTCCAACCAGCTTGAGCAGCTTGGTGCAGGCGACCAATGGTGCCCAAAGTGTCACCATGTCGACACGGCATGGCTTTGTCTCGGTGCCTGCCTGTTTCGGTGCCTTGGCGCCACAAACACAGTGGCTTTGGTGACATGGCCACAAAAAACAGTCACCACACAGGATTACCATGGTGAACAGCCCAACATCTGCCAGGCGAGAACAATCCGCCTTTGGATTGCGTCATCATGAACTGGGCAACCCATGTGCCTTGGACATCCTTGGGCCACAACTGGACCACGTGAAAAAATATGCAACCCACGTGGCCGGTGCAGCTGAGGCCTGGGAAAGCAAATGGGCGCAGCGTGTTGGAATGCATTGGTGGGTCACTGGCTTGGATACACAGTTTCGATTGATGGGTTCATCATAAGTTATTGGCTCGCACGACCATCATCAACTAAAATAATTAACTAAACAAGCTTTTAGGAATGCAACGTATATTTGATGCAATATTGACCAGGAATTCTCACTTCACCATGCATGGCCTTCTGCGGTGCCAAGGTAACTACAAAGTTTACTCGCTTGGGTTTTCTCTTCACCACAGGCCGGAAGGTTTTCGCAGACCACTGAACAAACCTCTTCAAAGAACAAGCCTCTTCAAAAGCATCAGGCTGTTCGTATGGCTTCAACCAGTGGGTTGGCAAGCGGCGTCTTGGCTGGGTGCAGCCTCATGTATGGGTGGGGGTCAAATCTCACTGGATTCTAGTGAATTTGGGCGCTACAATACGTGTATGGGAATACTGCTTTCGCAGCCAAGTTCTTTGGGATCGTAGGTGCCCCCAAGCACCAACGGCTTGGTGGAGGAATTTAGCTTTGAATCAAACGGTTACTGGTATGCACATCGGCACTGACCACAAGAACCAGAAGACTATACAAAATCAATCTATTCCTGGCCAGTGAAATCATGGTAGCTGTGAGACTTTCCTCAATATAGCTCAAGAATGGGCTAAACCGCCTATATGGCCCGTCTGCCCTGTTGAGGTACAACATGACCTGGGATGATGGCCGAAAACATATCGTGAACAAATCCTCGCAGCCTGGCACGTAATGACGATGTGACAGCACCTGTTGGGGAAGAGCCCACAACAGAGACAGTGCTGCATGTAGATTTTCTTTTCGAGTCGACACGGGTGGAACAACTCTACAAGTTATAGGCTATAGGAGACACTCAGACAGGGGTCACCAGTGGGCGACCAATTCTTATACAATGTTTCATCTAGTAGAGATGCCCTTGTGACTTGTCGGCTTTATGTTTCGTGTCTCCTCTTTAGATCTCAGAATGGAAATTGACTGTCAACCCATCAAGCAACAACGATTTCGGCACCGTTCCTTCAGGAAATGCATGCCTCTGTTGAGCCGAGCGGCCAAGAAGAAGGTTAGTTGGTTGCGGAGAATTATCTACTCATGGCATCTCAGCCTCAATGGATCCGGGCAAGCGCAAAGCGCAATGGCTGGGGGAAGATTCACCTGGTTAAAGATGAAGTGCTGACTACAGGAATAAAGCAATTCCCAGACATATCCTTGAATGTGTGCTGGACACGTGAGCAGCGTTCAAAAACCCTTCTGTAAAGGGCTTTACTTGGGCTTAAACTGGGTAGTGCCCGCGAAAGATAAAACCCAGCTCGCGAAAGTTGGGCGAAAGCTTGGCAAAGACCAAATGGCCAGAGACCGCCGCGAAAGCTTCGCGAAAGTGGCTGATTGACCGATTTCAAGTAGCGATGCATCATATCATATATGTGTATCACAGGTTGTTTTGATCTTATAAACTTCCCAAATACGGGGAAAGCTCCGCGAAAGCAGTTCTGCCAAATGTTCATTGCGCGAAAGCCGGGAGTGTGGTCGCGAAAGCACCTCGAAAGGATTTGCGAAAGCACCACAGTGAGTACAAATAGATATAAATAGTATAATGTATAAATAGTAGGGATCTGCATTGTGAACCCTCCACTGCATCCACAGCATCCCAATGAATCTTTAACGCCCAGAAAGCTGCGTTAAGGCCCGCACCCATCATAGGGATGGATTTTCAGTTTTTTTTTCAGCCTATCTGTGAGGATGGACGGTGAGTACAACGACATACCCTTGGACATTGACTTGGTAGAGGCTGGTGGATTGCTAGTGGACCATGCATCAGACCCTCAGAACTGGTGGTGATGCACAAAATGTATGAACACGTACTGTAAGAATCTGTAAGACTCATGAAATGGACTTCTAATATATTCTAATCAGTATAATACTTTTCAATGCTTTCCCATCAATGCCTGGCACATGAACTTACATCCCTGGTTTTTGCCGGTGGAAATACTGGCCAGGGCTCTGTTCTGGAGCTGCAACCAGATGGCGTGGTCTATGATACTGCGACCGGGGAGCAGCACGTGAACACAGATCTTCTGGTGCTGGCCACCGGCTACCGCCTCTTGGCCCAGTGGCGAAATCTTTTCGGATGTCTATTGATACTTCTCCGGGTATGGCTCGAAATGATTGACCACAACGGTTGGCTTAATAGGTTTTTGACCGAACATGATCAATTGTGTGCGTCCATTTGTACCCCATTTTGGACCATTCCGATTTATTTCTATCTATCTTCATGGTTCGTACCTAATCAATAATCAGCTATCTATTGATCTACCCAACCATCTATCTATGCATCATGTACCATATATCTACAAATACGGTACACTGATCTGTCTATCTACTTACGTCAATCTATCTCTCCATCCATGTAGCTATCTATCCAGAGACACACATACATTGCACAGACACAGATTATGTATCATGTTGCCTTGGCCACCCATTGAACTTCTTTAAACACTGACTATGAAAGCACTGTGGACTGTGGATACTGACATCTCTTCAGGGCAGCGCTTTCCATTCCTGCACGGCGAAGGCAGGAGGCTACACGTCTCAGGGTGCGCGTAGCTGAGATGAACTGAACCTTGAGGAATGTTCATCCACGATTGGGGATTCCTTGTATTGGATACATCAATCACTATTGCAGTGGGTAGGAACATCCCATCTCTGCAGGGTGAATCCCTGTAGGTACCAGAGAGGATCCACTGCCCCAGCGCCATTTCCTTGTTGATCCGCAGCAACCGCGGCTGAGCTACATAGGCTCCTTGGTAGCAAGTAGTTTATCATACCCTTTTGGTAACAATAGAAGTTTTACAGTTTTACATCATTTTTACGAAAGCCAGCCGATAGGCTAGGCAAAGTTGTTTTCGCGAACGAAGTCTGTATAGGGGGTGTGGGGGGTGGAGGTTGCCCAGGTGCACCGAAATCTCGATATTGGGTGGTGATTAGGGTGGCCAATTGGAATTTTTTAGGGGGGCATGTACCACTAGGCAATGTGGCGATGGCGGGGTTGGATTTTCCTTAGTCCCTTGAAAACGGAAGGAAAAAGGTAGGAAAAAACCAAGGAAAATCATTAAAACAAGGGAACATGGAGGAAAATTGTGAAAAAAACCATTAAAATGGAGGAACAAATGAATGGCAAGCTTGGAAAAACCAAGGAAATCGAGGAAACCGTTGGGAACTCTGGAAAAACCGTAGGAACGCAGGAAAAGGTTTGAAAAAAAGGCATGAAATGGAGGCAAGGCAAAGCTTTGAAAAAATTAGGAACATAGAGGCAAACATATTAAAAAAAAAGGATCCGAAGCTCAATGGAGAGCAGCGTCCGTTGGGGTTCGGAGCAAGACGGTTTGCAAGGGGCCGAGGAGTGATGCTGAGGAAGGAGTGGCGAAGGGTTGCAAATGGAGGAAAGTGGATGAAAATGTTGAAAAAACCATTAAAATGGAGGAAAAAATGAATGGCAAGCTTGGAAAAACCAAGGAAAATTGAGGAAACCCTTGGGAAAACAAGGAAATTGCAGGAAGGAAAAGGTTTGAAAAAAAGACGTGAAATGGAGGACAGGCAAAGCTTTGAAAAAACTAGGAACATAGAGGCAAACATATTGAAAAAACTAAGGATCCGAAGCTCAACGGAGAGCAGCGTCCGTTGGGGTTCTGAGCAAGACAGTTTGCGAGGGGATGAGGAGTGATACCGAGGAAGGAGTGGCGAAGGGTTGCAAAGCAAGGACAAGTGTGACAAAAAAGGAACATGCAGGCAAGTTCTGCCATATATATATATATATATATTGATAATGTGCTTTAAAAAGAATTCTTGTTGCTGGAAGTAGCAAAAATGGAGGGAGGCCAGACAAAAACGGACGAGACCTAACGGCTATGGCTGAAATATCCCATAGTTG
>Ga0126342_10000538_pt1 | contig 42373 bp, 39 predicted proteins | sample Cyp1metagenome_FD_92528 | JGI IMG/M metagenome (GOLD analysis project Ga0126342, IMG submission 92528) | Coral microbial communities from Lord Howe Island, Old Settlement Bay, Australia - Cyphastrea 1 metagenome | ecosystem: Host-associated > Invertebrates > Cnidaria > Coral ...
AGGATTGAAAAGGATTGAAAAGGATTGAAAAGGATTGAAAAGGATTGAAAAGGATTGAAAAGGATTGAAAAGGATTGAAAAGGATTGAAAAGGATTGAAAAGGATTGAAAAGGATTGAAAAGGTATCATTGACTATGGACATGTCACAATATGTCACATACCGTGCGATACATGCCATGTGTGCGAATCTGTGGAGATTCTCTGATCATCGCCAAGTAAATCTGTATCCCACCCAATGGCGGCATAGTGACATGGCTGTCTCCAACGATGATTCAGGTGATTCAGGCTGGAAACCACAAACACCAAGAAATAAATGCTGCTTTCCCAAAGAACCCTTTCTCATGCAAGAAATATCTTCACTATCATGACTCGAAAACAACGATTTTTTCATGTGTCCAAAAATATAGTATAGTAGCCCAAGAATCCAGTGGTCCATCATGGCTCATCAAACATTTCCCCCATGAGAATTGCCCTGCTTGGTGGGGTGTGACTAAACCCATGCGGCATGCGTTTCTGCCAAGGAACCCAATCCAGCAGGAGCTCTCACAGAAGGAGCAAGGCCCAGATGCAAAAAATCCAGCACCAACGAGCCTGGCTCTAAGTGAGCACAGCTGTGCAGCGACAAGGAAAATCCCAAGGTTGCGCGATCCAGAACCAATGGGCTCAAACCTGACCGACCACTTCCAAAGAGCAACATGGCAGGACCAAAACATGCGGAGCTGTGCAGGAACATTGAACTACCTGGGTATGCACAGTCAAGCGTAAGCAATGCCAAGCCCAGTCGTGCCATAGATTGTACCAACAATGTCGAGCCCAAGTTTACGCAATCCAGGATCAACAAGAAGCTTCCCAGCCTGACACATCCAAAGACAGAGAATGGCGAGTCTTGGTAAGCAAACTCGTGCAGTGACAAGAACAGTTCCAAGTGTGATGCATCCAAGACCAGCAACAGGAGACCTGAACAAGAAAAGCTGCGTACAAACAGGAGAGGATCAAGAAGTGCAGAGTCGGGAACCGACATGAGAGAACCCAGTTTGGTGCAAGAGAAGGTTGACAATGGGAATCCCATGCCACCAAGGCTTCGCAGAAATGATGTGAATCCAAGCTGAGCGAGATCAGAGGCCAACAAGTTGAAGTCTGATTGAGCGGAAGATCGCAAGAACAGGGCACTGTCCAAATGAAGGGAATCCATGACCAATGGCAGGAAGCCAAATCGTGTGCAGGAGAAGATTGATAGGAACAGTTCCAGGTTGGCAGGGCTTTGAGCAAACAACAACAGTCCCGGATGAAGGAAATCCAGCACCAACAAAGCAGATTCGAAGCAAGCGAGGCCAAAGGTTGAGATATCCAGACCTGGACGTACCATAGATCTCGCCAGCAGTGCCAAACCCAAGCTTGTGACATCAAAGACCGGAATTGAGAAATCAAATCTGGCACAAGACAACATCAACATGGCGAAGTCGAGGCGGGCGGGGCTTTGAAGAAACATCAAAGAGTCTGAGTAAAGAAAATCAAGCACCAGCACCAAGGGCCCTAAGCACGCCCGAGCGCATGCGGAAAAAGCTGAATCTGGACAGGACATGCTACGGGCCAAAGGTGGAAAGCCAGGACGGACAAGGTCAAGCGCTGAAACTACAGAACCAAAGCAAGTGAACCCCCTGGCCAACGCAAAGCTTCCAAGTGTTGCAAAGTCAAACACTGGCAGTAACAATTCCGTGGTCACCTTGGACAAAATTGGAAAGGCAGAGCCTGCAGTGAGGAAACTTTGGGGTGACGCCAAGAAGTCCAGGCACAAGTAGTCCAGCACTGATGATGAAGAGCCAGATCGGGCTTTGCTCCAAACCAAGAAACTCAACCCTACTTGTGTGTAGCTTCGCATGGACGTGCCAAATCCAAGGTGCAGAAAGTCTAGTACAAGCGATAACGATTCAAATCTGGCCCTGTCGAAAGCTGGCATGGGCAGTTCAGCTTTTGAAACAGATTGCAGAAACATCATGAAATCAAGGTCCGCCATGTCAAGGATGGATAGTGTAAGTCCCAAACAAGTAAAGCTGTGGACAGGCAAAGAAGACGCCAGGTAAGCAGGGTCCAATGCAGACAAAAAGAAATCTAAGGTGCTTCTGGCAAAAATCAACGGAAACAAATCTGGCTTTGCGAAGCTCTGCACCAAGAGGTTAAAGCCGAAGCACGCCCAGCCAAAGGTTGATGCAATGAAACCCAGCCGAGCAAACGACCGGATTGACAGAGAAAAGCCCAGTTCAGCGATATCAAACGCTGGCAGCATGAAGTCGAGACGCGCAAAGGCAAAGGGTGAAAAAGCAAAGTCCACACATGCCATGCTTCGTAGAAAGAATGATGAGCCCGGGTGAGTCATATCTGAGACTAAAAGCAGCAAGCCCGAGTGACTGAAGCTGTGGGCAGATGACAAGAAATCAGGCTGCACAGGGTCCAATGCAAACATCGTCAAGCCCAAGTTTGCCGAAGCGAAGGTGGAGAAGGGTGGGCCTAGACTAGCAATTGGCCTCAACAAAGGTGAGGGGCCAAGGGTTACGAAGTCTGGCACTGATGGGTGTGATCCCAGCTTCATGCGACCAAAGATTGGAAACGCAAATTCGAGAGTTGCTAAACTGTGTAGGAACAGCAATGGTCCCAAAGCTATGCAATCAAGTACCAGCAGCAGCAAATCAAATCTCGCCAAGCCAAGGACTGGCGTTGAGAGTTCAAGGCAACCAAAGCTCTTTGAGGACAGAGCTAAACCCAAACAAGAAACATCCAACGCCAAGACAAAAAATCCTAGTCGCATCTCAGAGAAGATGGAAGGCGAGAAGCCTGAATGCGCTATGCTTCGAATCAACATGCAGAATTCTGAGTGCAAAAGGTCCAGGGCCAATAGAGGGAATCCCATTCTTGAACAACTGAAAAACAGAATTGCAGAGTCAACATACGTAAGTGACCTCAGAAGCAAAGACAAGCCCAACAGGCTACAATCAAATATCAACATCGTGGAACCAGAGCTTGCGGCACCAAACAGCAAGGCAGATGATTCAGGTCTCAGCATACTTCTCGGTAACAAGGAAAGGCCTAGAAGTAGATAATCCAGGATGGACATGGCTCCCTCGCCCTTTCGTGTGCAGCCAAAGATGAAGAGGGCAGAATCAGGGCGTCCCATGCTTCGAATGGACAAGGACGGTCCTATGGTTCCAGCGTCAAATGAAAACGACGGAGATCCCAATCTTGTAACTCCAAAAGTAGAGAGAGGCGAGCCAAAGCTGGCAATGCTTTGAAGAAGCGACAGCAAACCCAGATGCAAAGGGTCAAATGCCAACAGCAAAAGCCCAAATCAAGCTGCACCAAAGACTGAGACGACAAAATCAGGGCAAGCCATGCTTCGCAAGGGCAATGAAAATCCCAAGCTCGCACAATCGGACGCTAGTGGGGTTGGTTCAAATCGCGCGACGCCAAAGAGAGAAAGGCCACTACCCAAGGTGCTCATACTGCGCACCAACACCGGGGATTCAGAGCTCGCGAAATCGAAGAGAAACAGAGTGAGCCCCGTTCAGCTGACACCAAACGATGGAAATGCAAAGCCCAAATGAGCGAAGCTGTGCAGGAATATGGAACTTCCCAAAGCTGCAGTATCGGAGACAGGTGTAATGGAGCCAGAGCGTGTTAGTCCAAAAGCAAAGAAGGGGGGATCAAGACATGCGAGGCTTTGCAACAAAGGTAAGGATCCTGATCTCAAGTAGTCAAGGATCGGAACCATGGAATCAGAGCAGCTGACACCGAAGACTGGAAACATGGACTCAGGCCGCGCCATGGATTGCGACGATGGCATTGATCCCAGCTCAAAGCAGCCCAACAGCAACGTAGAAAAATCACATCGAACAAAACCAAAGATCGACATCACTAAATCAAAACATGCGGAAGATTGCACAGACAATGTTAAGCCCAGCTCGGACATGCCCAGCACCAAAAATAGGAAGCCCAAATGTGCGTAGGAAAAGGTGGAGAAGGAGGGGCCAAGACGTGCGAAGCTGCGCAACAACAAGGATGAGCCAGGCTCCATCACATCAAGCACCAACAGGATCAGTTCAAATCGAGCAAAGCCAAAAGCAGACAGAACTGGGCCAAATGTGCCGATACTTTGCACTGGCAGCGTTGGTTCAAGGCTGCTAAAGTCGAAGACCAAGAGTCGAAAGTCAAGACGGCTAAGGCCAAAGGGCAAGAAAGCCAAGCCAGAACAACTGACTTCTCTCGGTGACAAGGAGGGTTCAAGGTGCAAATAGTCGAAGGCAAATGCAACGAAATCAAAACGACTTCTGCTGAAAAGTAAAAATGGCAAGTCACAATGTGCAAAGGACCTCAGCGACAGCAATAAATCAAAGAACGATTTGTCCGAAACTGACAGGATCAAGTCCAAACGCGCTGCTCCGAACAAAAAGACTATGAAGTCAAAGCAAGCAGGAGCTTGGAAGGACAGCAGAAAGCCAAGGTGAGTTGAGTCAAACATCAAAGGGCTCGAGTCAAATCGTCCACAGCCGAACAAGAGCATTGTGAGGCCAACATGACCAAGTGATCGAAGAAACATCAGCAAACCCAGATGCAAAAGGTCCAGAAGAGACGCTGATGATCCTGGTGCCAACCTTTCAAAGATCGAAAAGGTGAATCCCAGACGCACGACTCCTTGCAGTGACGGCATGAAGCCGAAATTGGCAGGGTCCAACACTGACAGTGAAAATTCTGATCGGGCATGGCTGCGGGCCAACAAGAAGGAGCCCAAGGTGGCGTAGTCCAAGATCAGAAGTGATGATCCCAGTCGTACCGTGTCGAAAAACAACGATGGGAAGCCTGAACGTCCATAGGATCGCAAAGGTGGTGACAATCCCAGGCGGAAGAAATCCAACAAGAATGTCACTGGGCCTGGTCGCACCATGCTGCGAGTGGATGCAGATGACCCCACACTCACAAGTTCCAAAACAAACGGGAAAAATCCCAAGAAAGTCTTCCCCCTCACGGGCAAGGCTGAACCGTAACAAGTGAAGCTTCGGGTTGAGACGCTAGAGCCTGGGAATATGCAATCCAACATTAGCAGAGTGAAATCAAACCGAGCCTGCCCGAAAAGGGACATCATGAAGTCAAACTTTGAGAAGGATCTAAGGGACAGCAACGAATCAAGATGTGAAAGGTCCAACACCAAGGAGGCAAAGCCGAGTCTGACAGGGCTCCGCAGCAACGCAAACGAGTCTAGATTGACGACATCCAGCACCAACAGCAAAAATCCCGGTCGAGTGTATGCACAGGCTGACGTTCTCAAGTCCGGACATGCAAGGCTTTGCATCAACAGGTTGAAACCCAGCTGAGAAAGGTCCAATGTAAACAGCAAAAGGTCGGAACGACTCATACCAAACAGTGATACAGCAAATCCAACGCACATGAAACTCTTCAAAAGCAAGTTCAATTCCGAATGGGCGAAGTCCAAGAGCAACATGGGGCTTTCTGAGCAAGCAAGGCTTTGTACAGGTACAGCAAAGCCGAAGACTGAGGCATCCAACAGTGACAAGGACGAACCCGGACATGCCAGTCCAAAGATTGACATAATTGAGTCAACGCCAATGCAAGAGCGCAGGAACATGAAGAAACCCATGCGCAAGTAATCCAAGGTCAACAACACAGGACCTGTCCTGGCAAGGCTTTGCAGAAAAACTGAAAAGCCTAAGTGTAAGTAATCCAAGACCAACAAACTCAAGTCAAACCGAACACAAGACATTACAAACAATGACAAGCCAAAGTCAGCAACACTACGTACCAAAACCATGAATCCGAAGATAGCCATATCCAGTGATGAAATCATTGAACCGGGATGACACTTGCTGAAAATCGAGGAAGTGCTGTCAGGACACGCCGAACTTTGTGTTGGTGTGGTGGATCCCAGCATCGTTGTGTCCAACATCAACGAGCTCGATCCCAAGCAACACAAGCTCCACGCTGACAGCATCAGATCCAAATGACCACAGCTTTGCAACAAAATCGAAAAACCCAAGTGCAAGAAGTCTGATACGGACATGGCTGGACCCAAACGTGCACAGCTTCGCACCAACAATAAACTGCCAAGAGTTGCGAGGTCCGGCGCAGAAGGCAACAAGCCCAGGCGCATTGGTTGGCAGATTGAGAAGGCCGGGCCAATGTGAGCAAAGCTTTGCAGGAAAGGAGTTGGACCAAATCTTGCAAGGCTTTGTACTAGGAGGGTCGAGCCCAAATGAAGAAAGTCCAACACAGAAACGACGGAGTCTAATTGGGCAAAGCTTTGCATGGGCAACAAAAGTCCCATATTCAAGAGATCAGGAGTAGACGTTGCTGATCCCAGATGGCCAAAGCTTTGCAAAGACAAAGATGGGCCTAGCTGCGTAAGGTCAACTGCTGGCAGAGAGGGTCCCAGCTGAACTTTTCCGAAGACCGACATGACAAATTCCACGGCCGCAAGAGACCTGATAAACATCAAGAAATCAAGATGCAAGAAGTCCAGGACCAAAACCAACAAGTCAAATCTGGCGACATCAGAGATTGGCATTGCGGGTTCAAGCCATCCAAAGCTTTGCAATGACATCAGCAAGTCAAGGTGTCCCAGGTCGGAAGTAAACAGCAGCAGTTCGGATCGTGCCAAGCCGGAAGTCGAGACTGAACTGCCCATGTGGCCGAGACTTCGCATCGAGAAGGAAAAACCTGGGTGCAAAAGGTCCAGTACTGACAGATTCGATCCCAGTTGCGCAAGAGATCGCAATGGCATCAAAGACTCTGAGTGCAGGAAATCCGAAACTGACATCAGAAAGCCGCAGCATGCCAAGCCAATCACAGAAGTGGCAGGAGCAGGTCAGGCAAGGCTTTGCAAGGACAAAGAAAAGTCCAAGTGCAAAAAGTCTGATACAGACATGGCCAAACCAAGTCAAGCATGGCCTTGCAGTGGCAGCAACGAGCCATATTGAGCATGATCCAACACAAACAACAGTGGTCCCAGACAGACAACTCCAGAGGCCAGAGATGCCAGTCCAAGTTGAGCCAGAGATCTCAAGAACATCAAGGGGTCAAGATGCATGCTATCCAGCAGCAGCACCAAAAAGTCCATCCGGGCACATGAAAAAACAGAAGAGGATGAGTCCATACATCCACGAGCACGCGAAGGTAGCAAGGAGCCCAAATGGAGAGAGTCCAGCACCGATGGGAAAGAGTCAGATTCTGCGCAGCTGAAGGGTGGTGGCACCGAACCTGATCGGACTCTGTCCCTGACCGATAGAGTGCTGTCCAACCAAGTAAGGTCCAAGAGCAAAGGTGAAAAGCCACAGCAAGCCATGCCCATGATAAACATCGTGGAACCAAAACATGCCGAGCTTTGTAGTGACAAACTCAAGCCCAAATGCACAAAGTCTAACAGAAGCAACAAGAAACCAAAGCAGCCACAACCAAAGACCAATGCGATGCTTCCCATGCTGCCATAGCTTTGCATCAACACCAGGAAGCCGAAGTGAGCAAAGTCGAACACCAGCAGCAACAAATCAAAGCGGCCTACGCCAGAGGCAGACATGTCACTTCCCAGGTGAGCCATGCTTTGCAACAACAAGAAAGACTCAAGGCAGGCATGGTCCAAGACTAACATCATCGACTCAGCTTGACCAATGCCAAAGATCAGCGTGGAAAAGCCCAACCATACGAGGGATCTGAGAAACAGCATCAGACCTATGTGGCCGCAGTCCAACAAAGGCATGGAACTCCCAGCTCTGACCATTCCGAAAGTTGAGGATGCCAATCCAAACCATGCGGGGCTATGTGGAGGCAGCAGAAAGCCTAATGTGGCAAAGTCCAATGTGGACATGCTGGAATCTAAACGGCATGCACCAAAGAGGGGAAACGCGAAATCAGAAATTGCACAGCTCCTCGTTGGGAAGGGCAAACCAAGGTTGGAGCAATCAAGTGAGGGCATCAACAATTCAAGGCATGACAGGCCGAAGATTGAAAACACCAAGCCCAAACATGCCATGCTTTGCAATGGCAATGACAGGTCGATGGTTGTCGCATCTAAGAGTGAAATCAAAAATCCCAAGCGGCTACAAGAGAAGGGCGACATGGCTGAGTCTACGTGACTGTAGCCTTGCAAGGACGACAACGGTTCTAAGTGGGAGAGATCGAGGACCAACGAAGCAGGTCCAAGTCGTACAAGGGATCGCATTGAAATCGCTGGGTTGGAGCAGGCCGCATCCAACACAGATAAGATGAAACCTGGATTTGCCCTACTGAAAACCAAAAAGGCAAAGCCCGCACAACCATACTCCCTGAATGGCATCAATAAGCCGCAATGGATGCTGTCCAGTACCAAAAACGGAAACCCAAAGCAAGTAATTCCAAATGCTGAAAAAACCGAGTCATAGCGCCCATGATCTCGAAGCGATGGAAATAATCCCAGGCGCAAGTAGTCAAAGGTGAACATGAAAAATCCAAATCTCACTCGACTGAAGGTCAACAGGAAAGAGTCAGGACATCCACAACTTCTTGGCAAAGGTGACAGGTCAAGCTGGAGGTAGTCGAAAGTGGACGTTGACAATCCAAAGCGAACACAGCTAATGATTGAGAGGGCAAAGTCTGGCCAGCCAAAGCTCTTCGAAGAAAGGGACGATTCAGTGGTTGCAAAGTCTAGCACTGAGGGGCTTGAACCCAAACATGTCATGCCATATGCAAGCAGCAGCAATCCCAAATGCATGAACGCACGGGTAGACGTTGAAAATTCTAGGAATCCATGGTCAAGCACTGACAACAAAAGGTCAAAACAGCCTACACCATGAGCAAAGAAGGTCAATCCCATACGCGCGAGACTGCGTAAAGAAATGGCCAAATCAAGTAAGGAGAAGTCCATGACCAACGACAAAAAGTCTAGCCTCACAGAGCCAAACATGAAGAAGGTGGAGCCAGCTCTCATCAGGCTGCGCGAAGAAAATGACAATTCAAGCTGGGAAGAATCCAACAGTGGCATTAGAAAATCGAATCATGACAGGCCAAAGACCGAAATGGTCAATTCCGAACAATTGTGACTTCGCACCAAAAAGGAGCTTCCAACATCACAACTGTCAGAGACCAAAGCCGAAAATCCAAATCTGGCAAGTCCAAAGGCAGAAAACAGACTACCGGTGTGGCACATCGCTCGCAACAAAACCAAGGAGTCAAGAGTTGCAAATCCCAATACCAGCATCGCAGGCCCTAGAGCGCTTCTTCCAAACATAGGAAATGAGAAATCTGGACGTGCCAAGGATTGTGGCGGCATGAATGAGCCGAGCCAACCAACATCCAAAATTGACATGATTGGTTCGGAACAAGCTCTACTGGAGACCAAGAATGCCAAGCCCAACCTTGCAACAGCTCGGGCAAACAGCGACAGTTCGATGAGTACGAAATCCAAGGCCAACATCAGCGGACCAAAGCAGAACCTTCCATAGACTGACGTGCTTGACTCAATGCGAGTGCCGCAGCGCACAGGCGGAGAGGAACCAAGGTGAAGAAGGTCAAAGGCTGAAGGCACAAATCCCATGCAAGATTGCCCAACGAGCGAAAGTGTAAAGCCAAGGCGTCCAAGGGATCTGGTAGACGGCGAAGATCCAAGCCGCAAATAATCCAGAGTCGGCAAAGGCAGGTCGAATCAACCCATGCCCGTCACTGGAACAAGTAAATCTGGACATCCAAAGGATCTCACAAAGGTTGAGCTTCCCAATTGAGAAAGGTCCGACATCGGAAGCGAAGAGCCACAACGGAAGACACCTGAAACAAACATCATCGGCTCCATTCTTGCAAGAGATCGCAGCGGTGGAGAGAATCCTAGGAGCTGGTTGTCAAGCACCAGCATGGAGAAACCAAATCAAGCCATACCAAAGAGCAAAGAAACAGAATCTAAACATGCAAAGCTCCTCAAAGGCAAAAGCAGGCCGATGGTCACATGGTCTAGCACTGGCGATGTGAAATCTAGGTTCACCATTCCATAAACCAACAGCATCAAACCAAGGTGAATGAATGATCTAGGCAAAAACAACGAGTCTATCTGACCAAAGTCCAGGATCGACAAGAGAAGGTCCAACCGTGCAAATCCATAGGTGAACACAAAAGGGCCACAACGTGCGTGTCCATGTAGCAGCGTGCTGGAATCGATATGCACAAGATCCAGAGCAAACGTGGAAGAATCAAGGCAGGCAATGCCATAAACCAACAGCACCGGGTCTGATTGGATAAAGGCTTGAAGAGACATGAAAAAGCCGAGATGGATGAAATCCAGAACAAACATACTGGAGCCCAATCGGCTCAGGCCAGAGACCAACAAGGATGAACCAAAGCGGCAGAGGGAATGCATTGGCAAAAGGAAACCCAGGTGGATGAAATCTAGCACCAACAATGACAGTCCCAACCATGAAATGCCGTACGTGGACATCAGAAAGTCTGAGCACATGGTGGATCTCAAAGGCGTCGACAAGTCAAGGTGGACAAAGTCCAAGACCGGCGGCAGAAAGTCAAGTCGACTGATGCCAAACACGGGCAAAGAAAAGCCAAAGCAAGCAAGGCTTCGGATGGGCGAAGAACTGTCCATGCAGGTATAGTCTGACACGAACGAAGGGAGTTCTAGACAGGTAATCCCGGACAGAGACGAGAAGAGACCAAGTCGCAAGAGAGATCTCAGCAAAGGAAAAGAACCAAAAAAGGCCAAGTCCAAGAGAGGCGAAAGGAATTCTGGGTTCACCAGGCCATAGACCAGCAGCAAAAAGCCCAAGTGTGCGAAGGAATGCATGGACGAGAACAGGCCAAAGCTACCAGGGTCCAATGTTGACAACGACAAGTCCAGTCGGGTGACTCCGAAAACCAAACAGGCGGAGTCCAGTTGCACAAGGCTTCGGATCAGCAGGGCAAATCCCAAGTTACCATGATCCAAGGGTGACATGAACAAGCCCAAACGTGACAGGCCATAAATGGACACAAATAAATCACATCATGTGTGGCCATGTAAGGATGATGGACTGCCAGGGAGCACAAAATCCAAGGCCGACAAGAAGAAACCCGACTTGGAGAGGCCATAGGTGGACGGCGGAAAGCCCAAGTGCGCAAGGCTTCGAAGAGAAAGCACCTGGCGACATGGTAGCAGTTCTACACTTTCCCCAATGGTTCACCCCAACGGTTCAATACATGTTCATACCAAGCATCCCCAAGAATATAGAAACCTGGAAACCATTGGAAACCCACTTTTGTCACATGATGACCTGAAAATCTTAGCTCAGAGTAGCTCTGCAGGTTCCCCCTACTTTTTCATGTCCGTCTACTCAGTTGACACTCCAAAAGATTGACCCTTTTGGATTCACAAAAAAGGGAATCATGGTTACGCTACAGCCTTCTGTAGATTTCTGTTGGGTTGTCATCGCTGGCCAGTACAAACAAACAACAACATGGGGCATCATCTCCTCTACAAGCCCAGCTCACACAGGGCCTGTCCGAAATGGGACTTGTCCCCAAAATGGCTAGTTTAAGAATGTTTAAATTGTTTAAGAGGGAAACTGATGATCAACGTCAACCTTTGGGGATTTTGGGGTTTCTTATTTTTGGATCAAGTCGCCCATGATAACCCCATGTGAACCGTTGCCAGTTGCAATCAGGTCACGAATCCCAGGTGGATGAAGTCCAACATCGAAGGCGGCAGCTCCAGTCGAATGATGCCATACACCGACGAGAACGGCCCCAGCCATGCAGAGCTTCGCAGCAACGGCACCGGCCCGGACTGTGCAGCATCCAGGGTGGATGAGGAGAAACCCAGGCGAGACAGGCCCCAAACTGAAAGGGCCAAACCCAGTTGGACGAAGGATCGAGGAAACAAAAATGATCCCATAATGGCCATGTCCAACAGAAATGAAAAGAAATCTGAACAACTCACCCCAAACACTGACATCAAAAAGCCCAAACGAGTAAAGCTTCGCAGGGACAGACTTGAACCTGGAGTTGCCATGTCCAGTAGAAGCAAGGAGGATTCAGGTCTACTGATGCCATAGGCCAACAGCAGGAGTTCAGGCTACAGAAGGCTGCGCAACAACAGAAAGCTGCCTAGATTCGCAAGGTCTAAGGCTGACAATGTCAAGCCCAGTGTGGATAGTCCAAAGACAAACAGAGCCAAGCCAAAGCGTGCATGGCTTTGTAAGGACGTAGCGAGGCCAGTGTTCACATGATCCAAGGCCAATGGTGATGCCCCCAATCAACTCAGTCCGGAAGCCAAAAGAAAGGATTCAATCCGCAAAAGGCTTTGAAGCAACGTGCAGAAGCCAATGTTTGAGAGATCCAACGGAAACAGCAAAGGCCCCAAACACATCATGCCAAAGGCCAATGGCATCAAGTCCAGCCTAGCAAGGCTACGCAAGGATGGAAAGAAGTCTGGGTGAACACAATCCAAAATCAACAAGGTGCTGCCAGGCCAGGTTACGCCATAGATCGAAGGGAACAGCTCGAGGTGAATAAAGCTGCGCAGCAACAGGAACGAGCCAGTATTTCCAGAGTCAAGCATCAACAGGATGAGTCCGAGACTGATGAAACCATAAACAAACAACGACGAGCCCGATCGGCAGGATGATCGCACTGGCGTAGCGCTACCCAAATGTCCGTAGTCTGACGACAACGAGGACGGGTCCAGCCATACCAAACCGTAGAGCGGAAGGGAAAAGCCACATCGCGAGAAGGTTTGAAGAAGCAACAAGAATTCTGAGTGCACAGGGTCAGGTACAGGCAACAGAAAATCAGGCCTAGTTGTGCCATAAGCCAACATCAAGAAACCGATATAGACGAAGCTGTGCAAAAAAGGCGGTGGGCCGAAGTTGCAAGGATCCAGCACCAGCAAGGAGAAATCAAGGCGGGTAAATCCGAAGACTGACGGAGTGGATTCAGGACATGCGGGTGCTTGCAGGGGAGGCGGGAAGTCAATTTGCACGTAATCCAACACTGGTGGAGACAAACCCAATCGCGTAAGTCCATAGACAGAGAGTGCGGAGTCGAGGCGCATAAAGGATCTCACCGACGAGGCACTTCCTGGGATGGCAAAATCCAAAACAAACGGACTCGATTCTGACCATGCCAGGCCAAAGACTGACATCAGAAGGCCCAGGCACATAAAAGTTCGCAAGAACAGAGAAAGGTCAAGGTTAGCGGGATCCAACGATAGCAGTATCGGCCCCATGCAAGTCATACCATATGCCAGTGGCAAGGATTCCAAACGCATGAGTCCACGGATTGACGATGGGCTGCCGAAGTGAGAAGAGTCTAAAACTGACAGTGACAGTTCGAACCTACACAGTCCATAGACCGAGAGTGACAAGTCGAGCCGCAGGAAGCTATGCAACAACAAGGGAAGCCCCAGATATGTAAAATCAGGGACCAGTGACGAGGACCCCAAGCAACACAGGCCATAGGCTGATGGAATGAAGCCCAGTTGAGCAGGTCCCCGCAGAGATAGTGCTGGTTCAAAATCTAAAGAGTCCAAGACCAACAGCAGCGAATCGAGTTTGCACACGCCAAAGGCGAAAAGTGGAAACTCGATACAGCAGAAACTGTGCAGCAGCAAAGGAAAGCCAGTGTTCACAAGGTCCAGTACAAACATGGAAAGATCAGGAGCGGAAAAGCCAAAGGTTAACAGTGGACTGTCCAAGCAACAAAAGCTGCGCACTGGCGGTAAAGAACCTGGTTGTGAAGGATCAAGGGTTGACAGCAAGAGGTCAGGCCGACAAAGGCCATAAGCCAACAGGCTACTTCCCAAACGCACGAAGCTGTGAAGAAGGACAGATGGGCCAAGACACCCAGAATCCAACATCAACAGCGATGATTCTGATCAACACATGCCATACATCAGCAGCAATGACCCCAACCTGGCAAGGCCATGGGGCAGCAGCAAGAAGCCGAGGTGGATCAAATCCAAAGTGGGCAACGAAGGTCCCATTCGCGTCACGCCATAAACAAACAAAGGCAGATCTAATCAACCGAAAGTTTGGGTCAAAATCGCAGGATCAAAGGATGCTAAATCCAGAGGCAAAACGAAAAATCCTAAGCATGTCATGCCAAACACCAACAAGAACAGATCAAGTCGCATAAAGGACTGTGGTAACAGTATGGGCCCCAGCTGAATAAAATCCAATACCAGAAGGAAGAATCCCAAGTGGGAGATGCCGTAGACTGGCAAAGAGAAGCCGAGTCAAACGGGGCCATGCATCAAAGGTGCGCTACCGAGATTCATGACGTCCAGGGTTGACGGGGAGAAGCCCAAACGTGTCAAGCCGTAGGCTGACAAGGACAGTTCAAGTCGCAGGAAACCTTGCAAAAAGAGCGGCAATCCAATCTGCACCATGTCCAAGACCAGTGGAGACAAGCCCGAAATTGACATGCCAGAAACTGGCAAAGGTGGCTCTAGTCTCGCAAATGCTTGCAAAGACATGCTTGGGCCAAAGTTTAGCACATCTGAAACCAATGGCAAGGAGTCAAGGCAGCACATTCCATAGGCCAAAGGGAAAGATCCCACATACAAAGAGGATTGCGGTGGCAACAGCGGATCAGAATATGCATGGTCCAAAATCAACAGCGATGATTCCAATCGGCACATGCCATAAGCGAACATCAACAAGTCAAACCTCGCAAGAGCTTGAAGAAATGATGAGGAGCCTAGGTGGACGAAGTCCAAGATAGGCATCAAAAATCCCAGGAGCGACATTCCATAGACGGACGAACTAAATCCAAGGCGAGAGGAGCCTTGTAGCAAAATCACCGAGCCCAAATGGATGAGATCCAACAAGAACGAGAAAAAGTCTGAACGCACCATGCCATACACCAACATCGACAAGTCAATTCGAAGAGAGCTGTGCAGTGAAGGCAATGACCCCAGATGCAGGTAGTCCAAGGCGGAAGGTGGAGGTCCCGATCGTGTCATGCCGAAGACGAAGAGAGCCAAACCCATCCACAAGGAGCTCTTTGATGAGGGCGCGAAGCCCAAATGTGCCATGTCCAACAAAAAAGGCGAGGATCCAGGGCATGTGATGCCAAAGACCAATAGCAAGGACTCTGAACACAAGAAGCTGTGTAAAAACGAGGTGCTACCAATGATGACGTGATCCAAGATCGACAAAGGCAAGTCAAGGCAAGACATTCCAAAGACTGAAAGTGACGGCCCCAAATGCAGATGGCTTTGCGATGACGGTAATGGCTCCAAGTTCACAAAGTCTGGGGCTGAAGGTGTCAAACCCAAAGTCGATATGCCAAACGCCAACAAGGGGAGCTCTGGACGCATGAGGCTTCGCAGGGGCAGTGGTGAATCAAGACTGACGTAATCCAGCAACAATAGCGGAAGGCCCAACCAAGAACATCCAAAAAGTGGCAAGAATGAGTCAAGGTGTGCAAGGCTCCTCGAAAACAGGCCAAATCCCACGTGCACAAAATCCAGAACTGGAGAGCTGAAGTCTGAACAGGTCAGGCCGAAGACGGGCGTGCTGAAATCAAGATATAGGGATCCCTTCAAAGGCAAAGTGAAGCCCAAATGGATGAGATCCAGAACCAACAAACTCAACTCCATCTTGGAAATTCCATAGACCAGCAACACCAAACCCAATCGCATGAAGCCGCGAAGAAGCAAAAACAAGTTCAGATTGATAAAATCCAAGAGAAGTGGTGAAAGTCCCATGCAGACCATGCCATAGGCTGGCAGTAAGGAGCCTAGTTGCGTGCAGGTTTGGAGTGATGGCAAGGATCCCAAACTCAGAAAATCCAAAATTAACATCGAGGAATACAAATGGCTAAGGCCATAGACTGACACACCTGAGCCAAGGTGAACAAGGCTTTGTAGTGACACGCTTGACCCGAATTCTGAAAAATCCAAGGTAAACAAAAAAAGTCCCAACCAGGTTAGTCCATAGACTGATAGCATGAAACCAAGTTGAGAAGGGGTTTGTGGTGGAAGGGAAGATCCCACATGCATGGAGTCCAAAGTCAGGAGTGGCGACTCAGGTCTCACTAGGCCAAAGACCAACGACAACAAATCAGATCGGACAGAGCTACGCGCCGAAGGAAGCGAGTCTGTTTGGATGAAGTCCAACAAAGAGAGGCTGCTTTCCGTCCAGGCAATGCCATAGGGAGACAGCGAAGACTCAGTTCGGAAGTGGGATCGCAAGGACGAGCTGCTTCCCAAATGGATGAGATCCAGAGCTAAGAATGGAAGACCAAGACGAGACATGCCAGAGACCGAAGGCATTGAGCCGAGCCGCATGGGGCCTTGAAGCGACAACAACAAGTCAAGATGGCACAGGTCCAAGGGCAACAAGAATGGCTCTGGCCACATCATACCATACACTGACAAGGGAAGGCCGAGGCAAGCATGGCTTTGCATAGAAAGCACCAGGCCCAAACAAACGAGATCAAGTACGGACAAGAAGAAGCCTGACCGCGACAAGCCATAGACAGGTGGAGCAAGGTCTGTTCAGGCAAACGTTTGGAGAGACAGCGACGGAGCAATAGTGATACAATCCAAGGCAAATGTTGAGGGTTCTGGTCTTGCCAGTCCAAAGACAAAAAGTGAGAAGCCCAATTAGACAAAACTTCGGATCAACAGCAACGAGCCCAGCTGTGCAAAGTCCAAGCAGGATGATAAAAAGTCCAAACGTGTCAGTCCATAGAGCAACAAGGACAGGTCAGCACAAGCATAGCTGCGCAAAAACAGTGAAGAACCGACGGTGATGGAATCCAACAGGAACAGGAAACTTTCCAAACAGACCACGCCATAAACCAACAGAGCAGGACCAGTGCGGCTCCAAGTTTGAGTCGACAAACTTGATCCACTGAGCATGTAATCCAAGGCCGAGGAGGAGAATTCCAAACATGCCAGGCCAGAGGCAAAGATAGAGGAGCCCAATTAACTCAAGCTTTGGGGCAGCATAAAGGGCTCAAGATTCACGTAGTCCAAGGTCAACAGCAACAAACCAGGCTGAGACATCCCATAAGTCAACATGGAGGATCCGAGTTGGCAAGGTGCCCTCAAAGACAAAAAGAGATCGAAATGTGAGAGATTCAAAACTGACAAAGGAAAGCCCGGTCAAACCAGTCCAAATACCAACAACAGTGAGCCCGATCGGCTGAAAGTGTGTGAGAACAGCAATGGCTCTGAGTGAACAAGGTCCAGAGTTGGTGTTGGAAAGTCCAAACATGCAACGCCATACACCGACAAGAAAGAGCCCACTCGAAAAGGTCCTTGCAATGGCATGGAGAAGCCAACCATTGCATGATCCAACACCAGCGGGAATAGTTCTGATCGAGCCAAGCCGTAGACCAACAACAAGAAACCAAGTCTCACGAAGCTTTGTGACGACGTGCTCGGCCCAATGTGGACGGAGTCAAGCACTGGAGGACTCAAGCTAGGGCATGTCATTCCGAAGGCAAGCAGCGCAAATCCAGTGCAAATATGCCCTTGAAGAAACAGAGATGAACCCAAGTGGATGAAGTCCAAAGTTGAAAGAAAAAGTCCAGTTCGCGACATGCCATATACCAACACGCTGAAACCTGATTGTGCAAAGCCCCTGAGAGACAGCATGAATTCAGGGCTTGAAAAATCCAGCAACGACAAGGAGGACTCCGGGCGTGTAATTCCATATGCCAATGCCAAAAAGCCCAGTTGCACGGAGGATCGTGATAAAGGCGCTGAGCCACAACTGCAAAAGTCTGAGGTAGGCAGGATGAAACCCAGTCGGATCAAACCGAAAACGAACAGCAACAATTCAGGCCTCACAGGGCTCCTCACAGACAAAACTGATCCTGAGCTGCCGAGATCAAGTGACGACAAGGACGGGTCCAAGCTACACAAGCCATAAATGGACAGAAGGCTGCCGAAACACATGAGCGATCGAAGTGGCAAAGAGCTTCCAGCACAGCCATAGTCAAGGACCAACAGCGTGCTGTCCATTCGAGCCACACCAAAAGGTGGCAAGAAGGGTCCTGGTCAAGAAAATGTGTGCGGTAGCGTCATAAAGCCCAAATGAACAAAGTCCAACAGCAACGGTGACAAGTCTAGACATGACATGCCGTAGACAAACGATGCTGACCCCGAGCGCACCATGCTTCGGATAGACGAGAAGCTTTCCGTGCTCACAAAGTCCAGGACCAACAGATTGAAACCCGAATGTGAAATCCCATAGACCAACGGTACAAAGTCCAGTCACACAAAGCTATGCAGAAACATCAATAATTCCAGGGAAATAAAGTCCAGAACTAACGATAAAGAGCCAAGACGAGCCAAGCCAAAGGCCGACAAGACAGGCCCCAAGTGAGCAAAGCTGTGTGGAAACAACACCAAACCCAATTGCACAAGATCCAGCACAAGCAAGAAGGAACCCAAACAAGACACACCATAGACTGGAGGTGAAAATCCAGTTCAAAGAAGGCTTTGCAGAGACAAAATGCTTCCGAATGTTGCGAAATCCAACACCGGCAAGGACAGGTCGATGACAGTCATGCCATAGACGGAGATAGCTGATTCTAGTCGACTGTATCCTCTGAGAGGTAACGTGCTGCCCACAGACAAGAGATCCAGTAGTGAGGGTGAGGAGCCCGTTCGAACCAGCCCATAGATTGGCAAGGGAAATCCATGTCAGGCAAGGGTGTGCAGCAAGAATGACGGATCAATATGCACAAAATCCAGGGCTAACAACAAAAAGTCCAAGCAGGTCATGCCGTAGACCAAAGTCACAGACCCAGGCCACACAAGGCTTTGCAACGACGAGCTTAAGCCAAGATGGACAAGGTCCAGCACCAGCAACAAGAAGCCAAGTCTGCTCATTCCAAAGACCAAGGGCGAAGAGCCAAGATGTGCAGAGCCTTGGAGCAGCAGCATGGGGCCAAGGTGAATGAGATCCGGAACCAACAGAAGCAGTTCCGATCGAGCCACACCAACTACAGGTAGGGAGAAGTCCAACCTCATCAAGCCCTGCAATAACGAGGAAGAGTCCGAATGGATGAGGTCCAAGATCAACAGGGCCAATTCGCAACAGGCCATGCCATAGACAGAAGGCATGGAATCGAGATGGCAGTAAGATCTAGGTAACAAGGAAGATCCCAAGTGCACCATATCCAAAATCGAAGTGACTGAGCCCAGGCAACTCAATCCGGAGACCAGCAGAATTGACCCAGGTCGACAGAAGCTTTGAGGTGACAATGCACTGTCCAAGCGGATGGGATCCAGTACCAACAACGAAAACTCCAAACACGTCATGCCGTAGGCGGACAACGCGGGTTCCAAATGCACGTGACCTCTGAGAGAAAACGCGCTGCCGATGAATCCGAAGTCAAGGATCGGGAGGGGCAAGTCCAGTCTTGCCATTCCAAAGACCAACAAAGTGGAGCCCGATCGAGCAAAGGACCTCAAAAGCATGGATGACCCAAGGTGGAAAAAGTCAAGTGCTGAGGGATGCAGGCCAACTCATGACATGCCATAGGCAAACGAAATGAGGCCCAGGTGCATGTGTGATTGCAAAAACAAGAAGCTTTCCAAGTGGGCGTAGTCCAATACCAACAAAAACAGTTCTGACTTTGAAATGCCAAAGGCCAACAACGCAAATTCAAGTCTTAAGTGGGATCGCACCAACAGCAAAAAGCCAAGAGTTGCAGGGTCTGGAGCTAAGGGCGAAAGGCCCAGACGTGTCAGTCCATACACCAACAAGACCAAATCAGTACACGCAAATCCCTGCGATGGTGAGACGGAGTCGATGTACACAAAGTCCAGGACCGGTGGAGATGAAGCTAACCTGGTGACGCCATAGATGGACGTGGGAAATCCAGGATGAAGGAAACTCCTTGGGAAAGGCGATGGATCAGGAGAGGCAAAATCCAGAAGTGACGAAGTTGAGCCAAGTCGAGTCATGCCGTAAGTCGAGGCTGCAGAACCCGATCAGGCATATGTTTGCGAAGACAACGAGAGATCGAGGTTCACAAAGTCTAAAGCTGGGGTTGATGAACTTGAGCAACACACGCCGTAGACCAACAACAGTGAGTCAGGTCAGCTGGATCCGCGTGAGGACGATGGGAATTCCAAGTGAATGAGGTCTAGAATCAAGAAAGACAAACTCAAGCGGACCATGCCATACATTAACAAAGGCAGGTCAAGTCTTGCAAAGGATCTCAGAGATGATGAAAAGCCCATGTACAGGTGGTCCAGAGTTAGCAAGAAACTTCCCGATCATGCCAATCCAAAGACCGACAACAAGCTATCAATGCAAGCAGGGCCATGTGAAGACATCAACGGTTCGATTTGAATAAAGTCCAAAACCAACAGTAGCAATTCCAGACGTGACAAGCCAAACGTGGATGAAGTCGATCCGATTTTGATGAAGCCGTGTAGAAAAATGGGCGGGCCCATGCAGGCAGAGTCCAGCACGGAGACCGAGAAGTCCATACAGGTCATACCATAAGTTGACGGCAACGAGCCGGTGCAAATGTAGTTTTGTAGCGACAAGGAGAAATCAAGATGCAAAGGGTCAAGCATTGGCATCAAGAGCTCAAGACATGTCATTCCAAAGGCCAACAGAAGAGGTCCTGAGCGTCCAAAATGCCTCAGGAACAGCAAGGAGCCCAAATGGAGAAGGTCCAACACTGATAGTGACAGCTCAGGCCATGAGATTCCATAGGCTGAAAGCGATGAGCCACATCAAACGAGCGTTTGCAAAGAGGCTGCCAAGTCAAAATGAATGAAGTCCAAAACGGACATCGGAAAGTCAAGGCGAGTCAGGCCAAAGACAGACAACGAGAAGCCCAAGCGAGCAAAGCTTTGGGTCAGCATCATTGATCCAAAGTCACCAAAATCCAAGAGAGAAATACTGGAGTCTGAGCAAACCAGGCCATCTACCGATACAGAAAGTCCCAACTTTGCAAAGCTGCGCAACGGCATCGAGAAGTCCATATGGATAGGATCAAGCGTAGGCAGCAAGGAACCTAGCCGCGACATGCCATACACAGACATCAACAAATCGGCTCGAGCAAAGCCTCGGGTTGATGGTCCAAGGCCCAAATGCACAAAATCCAACAGCAACATCGAAGAATCCAAACAAACTATGCCATAAACCAACAGCAACAGATCTGCTCACGCATGCATTTGAAGTAACAGTAAAGAGCCAGCTGTGATGAAATCCAGTGCAGACAGCATGGAGCCTGTACGTGACATACCATAGGCTGGCAGGGCTGGTCCGACTCACACAAAGCTTTGGAGTGACGAGAATGAACCCAACTGCAAGTGGTCTAAGATTGGCGACAAAAAGCCTGAGCGGTTGCATCCGTATACAAAAGCAGAGGAGTCGAAGCAAACATGTCCTCGTAGAAACAAGATCAAACCCAGGAAGACGTGGTCTAATGCTGAGAGAGACAGACCAAATCTAGTCATTCCATAGACGAACAGGAAGAAGTCATATTGGGCAAAGCTCCTGAGGGACAAAGTGAAATCTAACGCCACAAAGTCTAGAGCAAAAGGCGAAAATTCCGGCTTTGACATGCCAAAGGCAGAAAGTGCGGAACCAGCTCGCAGGAAGCCCCGCGAAAACAAGCTGGAGCCTAAACGAGCAAAGTCCAAGATTGGTGGAGCAAAGCCGGGGCATGTCATACCATAGGTCAACGAAAAAGATCCCATCCACACAAAGCTTTGCGACGACAACACGCTATCCAAGTGAACGAAGTCCGAGATCAACACGGAAAAACCCAAGCAGGTTATGCCATAAATGGACGACAGTGAACCCATTCACATGAAGGATCTGGTGGACGATGTACTACCGAAAGATCCACAGTCCAACAGGGACAGAGGAGATTCAAGTCAAGTCAGTCCATAGACTGACAACATCAGTCCAGCCCGTGCATATGACCTGAGAAACATCAACGAGCCTGAATGGAAAAAGTCCAGTGCCAAGGGTGTGAAATCAGGTCGCTGCATGCCATAGGCAGACAAGAGCAGTTCAAGGCACAAAAGGCTCTTCAAAAACAACACCAAGCCCAGATGGCCAAAATCTGCGACCAACAGTGACAAACCCAGACGTGATAAGCCATAGACGGGCAAGGTGAGTTCAAGCTTGATGGTACTTTGCAGCAAGAGGGCGAAACCTGGATTGATGGAGTCCGAAACCAGCAACGTCGGTCCGAGCTTGGTGATGCCAAAGACCGGCAACGTCGAACCCAAACACAGAAGGCTTTGCGGAGACACCACGGATCCAGCAGTCACAAAGTCCAGAACTAAGAGGGTGAAGTCAAGCTTGGCGATGCCATAAAGAAACAGGACAGGTCCGAGGTAAATGAAGGATTGTAAAAACATGGAGGAACCAAAAGTCATCAAATCCAACACCAAGATGGAAAAGCCAAGACAAGTGATGCCATAGACCAGCAAGGGCGAGTCCATACACATGAGGCCATGCAAGGACGTCATAGATCCCATCGTCACGTAGTCCAAGACCAACGACGATGAACCGGGTTTCGATATCCCCCAGGCAGAAGGTGGCAACTCCATACGGCAAGAGGCTTGCATCAGCAACGAGGGCCCTGGCAACACAAGATCTGAGGTTGACACCAACAAGTCCAATTTCGCTAAGCCATAAGCAAACAAGGCCAAGTCTGCACAAACCATACTATGGATGAATGATGCCAAGTCCAAATGAACAAGATCCAAGGCCGACAAGACCAAGCCCAAACGAGAGAGGCCATAGATGGATAAGGTGAAGCCAAGACACACAGGACTTTGCAAAGAGATGTTTGGCTCCAGGTGTATAAGATCCAAGACCAACAGCAACGCTTCCATTCGAGTCTTATCGTACATCAACAACAAGAATCCCAAGCGAGCGAAACTTTTCACAGGCAACGCGCTTCCGATCTTCACAGGATCCAGCGCAGAAAGTGTGAAGTCTGAACACATCACGCCATAAACAAACATGGAAAAACCAACTCAGAAGGAGCCTTGTAGCAACGTTGAAGACTCAGTCTGAACGTGGTCCAAAGCAAACAGGAAAGAGTCTGAGCAGCTCAAGCCATAGACTGATAGAAACAGGTCAAGGCACAAAAAGCTGCTGGTTGAAAGGGTCAAATCAAAATGTCCAAAGTCGAGAATTGACAAAGATAACTCCAAGCAGCTGATTCCATAGGCCAACAAGACTGGTTCAGAGCACGAGAAGGTTTGAGGCGGCAACGGAAAACCCAAGTGCACAAAATCCACCACTGGCATCGGCGGCTCAAGGCAGAACATGCCGTACACTGACAACACCGAGCCTGAACATGTGTGTGATCGCAAGAACAACACAAAGTCTAAGTGTATGAAGTCCAAGATGGGCAAGGGGAAGTCCAGTTTTGTGATCCCATAAACTGACAAGAACAACTCGGGGCGGCACATACTGTGCAAAGAAAAAGAGGAGCCTGGATTGATGAAATCTAAGGTTGGCAAAGCCAGTTCAGGGCAGGTCATGCCATAGGCAAACAACAGCAATTCAGATCGTGCGAAGCCATGCAACAGCAAGGACGGTTCTGGGTGAATGAAGTCCAAGGTGGGCATGGACAGGCCTAGACATGCCAAACCAAACACCGAAAGCGCTAGGTCCATTTGAACAAAGCCTCTCAAAAACGATGGCAAACCCAATTGAACGAGGTCCAGGACCGACAGGGAGGGATCAAGCTGTGTAATGCCAAACACTGACAACAGAGACCCTGCACGGAAGAGGCTTCGCAAGAAGAAGCTCGAGCCAAAATGCACACAGTCCAAGACCGGAAGGCGCCCGTCTGGACAGCTCATGCCATAGGCCGACGTCAACAATCCCAGACGTACATAGCTCCGGAGAAAAATAAAGAATCCCGTCACCACATGATCAGGTACAGATAGGCTCAAGTCGATTCGTGCAACTCCATAGAGTGATAGCACTAAACCAAGTTGTGCAAAGGATTGCAGGAACAGAAAAGGATCTGGATGCAAGAAATCCAAGGCCAACAAGCTTGAGTCCAGCCTGCAACAGCCATAAACAAACAGGATGGATCCCAGCCGGAGAAGGGACCTCATGAACAGGAAGAACTCAAGGTGAATGAAATCCAAAATCAATGGTCCCAAGCCCAACTTGCTGAGTCCATAAGCTGACAGGCTGGAGCCCAAGCGCGCAAAGGATCTCACGGATAGGGAGCTTGACCCAACAAAGCAATCTTTCACTGAGAGGTTCAACTCCGAACAAGCAATGCCAAACGCTGGCAGGAAGAAACCCAAATAAATGAAGCTCTTCGACAACAGTGATGGGCCCAAACTCAAGTAATCTGAGACAAATGGTGAAAGGCCTGAAGTCACCAGGCCATAAGCCAACGGCATCAGACCGATACGTGCATGTGCGCGAAGCAATGAGGTTGGTTCTAAACTGACATGGTCCAAGGTCAATAGGGAGAATCCTGGCATTGAAACCCCAAAGATGAGCAAAGGAAGGCCCAGATGTACGAAGGATTGCAACAACAAGCTGAAACCCAGAGAAGCAAAATCCGAGACCGACAGAAAAGACCCGGGTCAAACCATGCCAAAGGCTAAAGGCGCCAAACCCACTTGAGTATGACCTCGAAGAGACGGGGCAGAGCCAAGAAAGACATAGTCCAACAGAGACAACATGAAACCAGGTCGTGTCATTCCATAGACTGAAGTAGAGCTGTCAAATTAAATGAAGGTCTTTGGGAACAACACAGGCTCAAGGTGCACCATATCCGAGATCAGCAATGAGAAATCTGATCTGCTCATTCCGGATGCCAACAATGGTGGGTCTGGGTGCAAATGGCCTCTCAGCAACAAGAAACTTTCAGGTTGCACGTGGTCCAACACCAACGATGGAGGTCCCAAGCGCGACATGCCATAGACCAACGGTGGGAATCCAAGTCGAAAGTTCGTGCGTGGCGATGATGGTGAACCTAAGGCCACGAGGTCCAAGGTCAACGATGACAAGTCCAGCTTAGTACAGCCATACACGAACAAAACCAGATCAAGTCGCATAAGTCCTTGCAGTGGAGCTGAACTTCCGAAGTGACAGTGGTCCAAAATCAGCAGCAGAAGATCTGATCAAGTCAGGCCATAGGTTGAAAGACTGAAGCCAAAATGAGCAAGTGACCGAAGAAACAATGAGGGGCCAATTTGGACGAAATCCAACACCAAGACGGGCAATTCATATCGCACTGCACTGAAGGTCAACGAGATAGACTCGACACGCGCAGAGCTTTGAGCTGAAGGCGACGATTCAAAACTCATGAGGTCCAAGATCGACAAAGGGAATCCCAATCTGGTGATCCCATAAACAAACAGCAACGGTCCCAAACACATGTAGCCATGTAGAAACAAAATGCTTTCAAGATCCGTATTATCCAATAGCGATACCAAGAAGTCCAGGCAAGAGAGGCCAAAGAGCGATGACATCAAGTCCAGTCAACTGGAGCCTTGAAGCGGAAGAAAGGATCCCATCTGAACAGAGTCAAGAGTTGGCAGCAAGAAGCCCAAGCACGAGATGCCATAGATAGATAGGATAGATCCAATGTGCAAGAAGCCATGCAAAGAAGGAAAGAAACCAATATGAACAAGATCCAGTGCAAATAACTGAGACCCCAGGCAGCTCATGCCATAGGTTGAGACACACAAACCCATTCAGGCAGAGCTTCTCAAGGGGAGCGAACTGTCCATGTGGATAGAGTCCGAAATTGACATCAGCGAGCCCAATCGTGCACAGCCAAAGGGCAACAGCGTGGGTTCCAGTTGAGTGAGGCCATGCAATGACAAAGTGGAACCAAGGGCCACAAAGTCCAAAACCAATAGGGAGAAGCCCAAGCATCCAATCCCAAAGATCAATAGCAACAGACCCAAACAAACAAAACTGTGCACAGACGTCGTAAAGCCAATCTTGATGAGGTCCAAGATAAGCACCGAGAAGTCCATCCTGCTGCAGCCATAGATCAACGTGGTCAAGTCTGAACGAGCAAAACCCCGGGGCAGTGAAGTGAATCCCAAGTGACACAAATCCAACACCAACGAGATAAAGTCCATTCACAACAGGCCGTAAGCAGGCGACACAGGACCCACACACATAAAGCTGTGCAGCAGCAGTGAGGATCCCATGTGCAGAAGATCCAAGGCAAACAAAGGAGGCTCAAGACATGTCATACCCCACATGGACAGCGACAAGCCCATGCAAATAGGACTTCGCAAGAACAAGAAGGAGCCAAGATGCACAGGGTCCGACGCAAACAGAGAAGAGCCCAATCTGGTCATTCCGTAGGTCAGCGCCAATGGGTCTGATTGTACAGGACCTTGCAAGGGCAAGGTCGAGCCAAGATTAACAGAGTCCACGATCAGTAGAAAAAACTCAGGTCATGTCATTCCAAAGGCCAGCAGCAGGAATTCCGCTTGCACGAAGCCACGGAGTGATAGGTTGAAGTCAGGGTGGATGAAATCAAGAGTGGACAAAGGAGATCCCGAACATGTCATGCCAAAGACTGGCATGGTGAATCCAATTCCCGAAAGACTTCGCAGCAGCAGGGTGAAGGCAACACTCAAAAAGTCACAGACGGATGGTGACAAGTCCGAGTACGTCATCCCAAACGCTAAAGTCGGACTGTCCGGACGTGTAAATCCCTGCAGCAACAAAGAGGAACCTGGGTGCAGAAGGTCCAAGACTAAGAGAGGTAATTCCAAACGTGTTAAGCCAAAGGCCAACAGTGATGAACCCAAACACAGGAAGCTATGCATGGGCAGTATGAGATCAGGTTGTACAGAATCCAAGACAAAGAGTGAAAGGTCTGAGGCTGCGACACCATAAGTTGACAGTAGCAATTCCAAACGGATATAAGAACGCAGCGAAGGGGAGCTGCCAAGATGAATGAGATCAAGAACTAGCAATGACAAACCCAATCAAGACAAGCCAAAGGCCAACAGCAAAAATCCCAGATGCGAAGAGCCTTGAAGGAACAACAAAGGGTCCAGCAGGATGAAGTCCAATGGTGAGGGCGGTGAATCCAATCTTGTCAAGCCAAAAACTGATGTCGAGAGCTCAAGACACACAGGGCCTCTAAGCAGTGGAGAGGAGTCTGTGTGAAGAAGGTCCAACACTGACAAGAAGAATCCAACTCTCGACATGCCGTAAGCCAACAAAGTGGGGCCAAGCCGTGTGTGGCTTTGAAGCAACGGCGTTGAGCCAAGTAGGCAGAAATCTAAGACTAAGACTGGAGATCCCGACCGGCTCAGGCCATACGCGAGCAGCATCAAATCAGAGTGTGCGGAGCTCCTCAATGACAAGGAGAATCCAAAGGTCGCAAAGTCCAAGACCAACAACGAGAAGTCCAAACAAGTCATACCAAATGCCAACATCACCAATTCAGGCCGGATGAGGTACCGCGGCAACAACGGCAGTCCAGGATTTACAAAATCGAGGATAGACAAACTCAAGTCCGAACAATTCATCCCGTAAGTTGACAAGGCCAAGTCAGCTCGAGCCCAGGCTCTCAAAAATGCAGTTGAACCAGGTGCGACAAAATCAAGCACCGGCAAAGTGAAGCCAGGACAAGCAATGCCATAGGCCAATGGCACCAAACCAAGTTAACTGAGACTTTGCAGAGGCATGAAGGAGTCAGTGTGGTAAAGATCCAGCAGTAACAGGAAAGGGTCCAAACACATCATACCAAACGAAAACGTGGCCGAACCCAGGTGTGCGAAGCTGTGCAGGGGCAACAAGCTGCCAATATGAACAAAGTTCAGAACTGACAAGGAAAACTCTGAACGCGAGATGCCAAAGGCTGACATCATCGATCCGATGTGCATGAAGCCATGTGGCAACAAGAACAAACCAAGGCTAAAAAGGTCCAGGGCGAACAACAAAAGGCCCAGACATGTCATGCCAAAGACCAACAGTGGGAATCCCGGATGTGCTGGAGCTCGCAATGAAATCGATGAACCCGTGCTGGCATAGTCAGTCACCGACAGAGACAGGTCCAGCCAAACCATGCCGTAGGCTGAAACCACGCTATCCAAATGCGAGAAGCTGTGCAGCGGCAAGGAAGACCCCATGTGTACAAAGTCCAAAACAGGCAGCGAAAAACCCAACTGAGTCATCCCATATGCCAACATCAAGGAACCCAGTCTGCCAAAGCTTCTCAAAGAGAGAGAGCTTTGCATGGTGCCATGGTCAGAGGCTGACGGAGTTCTTTCCACTCTCAGAAAGCTCCCAGCGAACATTGGCAAATCCATGTTCACAAGGTCCAGGATCAAAGGAGACGAACCAGGTCGGGCAATGCCGTAGGCAAACAGCGATAGTTCAAGTCGTGAGAAACCGTGCAACAGCAGCAAAAATCCAATCTGCACAAAGTCAAGGACCAACAACGAAGGTTCCAAGCACGTGATGCCATAAACCAACATCGACGAGCCCAGCCGAGCAAAGCTTCGCACAGAGTACGAGCTTAAGAACTCGGCATAGCCTCGTGTCCTGAAACCTTCTGTGACAACGCACATTCCATAGATGGACGTCAGAAAGTCCGGTTGGGCAAGGCCATGCAACGGAGACACAGATCCAACTGTCACAAAGTCCAAGACAAAGGGTGAGAAACCCAATCATCCCATGCCATAGGCAGAAGGCATTGGTTCTGCGCGAGACATTGCACGCACTGGTGAGGAGCTACCAAGAGCGAAGTAGTCCAAGACCGGAGGGGATAATCCTAGGCAAGCCATGCCGTACACGGAAAACGCCAACCCCAGGTGAATGTGGCTTTGAAGGGACAGGAAGAAGCCCAAATGAATGAAGTCCAAGACCAACATCATACTTCCAAGCCTTGACATGCCATAGGCCAACAACACAAAACCAGTCCTCTGAAAGCCTTGAATCGATAAGGAGCTTCCAAAGTGCATAAAATCGAGAACTGAAGCCGTATCACCCAAACAACAGAGGCCATAGAGTGAAAATGAAAGGCCAAAGCACGAAAAACTTCGCAAGGACAAAAATGGATCCATCCCAACATAGTCCAACACCAGCAGCAAGGACTCGAGGCGCGTCATGCCAAAGACAGGCAAGGTGAAACCAAGGCGGCAATGTGCATGCGACAGCAGTACCAAGCCAAGATGCAGAGAATCCAGCAACGACAATAAAAATTCCAAGCAAGTCATGCCATAGATCAACATGGCTGAACCAAGATGTGCAAAACTTCGAAGTGAAAGGCTTGGACCAAGTGTCTCAAAGTCCAACAACAATGGCAATGAGCCCAACCTTGTCATGCCATAAACAAACATCTCACAACCTGATCACGCAGGAGATTGTGGGGACAATGAAAAGTCCAGGTGCACAAAATCCAGGATCAACAACAGAAGGCCAGGTCGCAGCATGCCATACACCAACAAGCTGGATCCAAGTTGGGCATGTGACCTCATAGACAAAAATAGGCCCGGGTTCACAAAGTCAATGGCTAATGGGAAAGACCCTGGACATGACATACCATAGATCAACAAGAAGAATTCTGGGCAAACGAGGCCACGGACCAGTGACGCCAAGTCCAAGTGCACAAAGTCCAACACCAACATCAAACTGCCCAGCCTCGACATGCCATACACCAACAGAACTGAGTCAACCCGCATCGAGGCACGTAACGACAGGAAGGATCCGCAACTCACGAGATCCAGGACCAACGTCGAAGGTTCGATGCGTGCGATGCCATAGACCGAAGTCATCAGACCAATGTGACAGTGACTCCTCAGCAACAGAGCTAGGCCTGGATGTGCAAAGTCCAAGGCAGATAAGAAAAATCCCAAGCGTGCCATTCCGTAGACGGAAATCAACAAGTCAAATCTCGCAGAAGCTCGCAAGGACACCGCGCTGCCGCAAGTTAAATGATCCAACACCAAGGCTGCAAGTTCAAGACATGACATGCCAAAGGGCAAAAGCACCAAGCCTGACCTAGAGAAAGCTCTGAAAGACATTGGCGATCCAATGTGCACAAGATCCGGGACGAACAGCAGCAGTCCTGATCTTTGCATGCCATAGACAAACAGCACCAAACCCAGTCGAACAAATGCCCTGGCAAACAAACTCAAGCCAATGTGGACAGGGTCAAGGATTGACGTCGAAAATCCCAGTCGTGCAAAGCCATAGATTGACGTGGCAAAGCCGGGTCACATGGGAGATCGCATGGGTGGTGGAGATTCCGACTGGAAAGAGTCCAAAGCAGGCAATGAAAGTCCCAAACGAGTGAGTGCATAAATGAACGCCGAAGGTCCAGGACAAGCCAATGCGCGCAGGGGCAGCAGAAATCCCATGGTTCCAAGATCCATGACTAACAGGAAAGACCCGAGTCAAGTTAGACCGAAGGCAAAAAGAGAAGATCCCATCCGTGCAAAGGCGCGCAGAGAAGGGAAGGATTCGATTTGAATAAGGTCAGGCACTAGTGGTGAAGATCCCAATCAAACCAGGCCAAAGGTCGATAAGCTCAGGCCCGTTTGTACAAAGCCATGTAGCAACATTGCCAGGTCCAAATGGATGAAGTCCAGGCATGAGATCGATGGCCCCAAGCGGCTCATGCCATAGATTAAGAGTGTCAAATCAATGTGAGCAAAGCCCCTCATCAACGACAACAAGCCAAGGTTCACAAAGTCCAATGTCAACAGTGAAGAACCGAGTCGGCCCATGCCATACGCAGAAGCCATGAAGTCCATTTAAGCAGAACTCCTTGAGGACAACGCACTGCCAAAGCTCACAAAATCCAAGGCAAACAACAATGAGTCTAGCTGTGCGACCCCATAGAGTGGCACCAAAAAGCCCAGGTGGCTGAGACTGTGCAAAGACGTGGAAAAACCCAGAAAGACAAAGTCCAAGACCAAAGGCAAAGGTCCTAACCTTGTCAGGCCATACACAAACATCATGAGACCCAAGCAAGTAAACGTTCGCACAGATGAACTACTGTCAACTAAGATAAGGTCAAGTGCCAACGGCAAAGATTCAAGGCATGTCATTCCAAAGGCTGGTGGTGTGAAATCAAGTCACATGTGACTTCGAAGCGAAGGCATTGGCCCCATATGAGCAAGGTCCAGCAAGGGTAGGATGAAGCCCAGTCCGCACATGCCATAGACAGGAGTCAAGGAGCCCATACAAACAGGACCTTGGAATGGTACCATACTCCCAGGGCTGACATAATCCAACACTGACATCAAGGGATCCAAGCAACACAGACCGTAGGCAAACAAAGTTGGGCCTGCATGGAAATAGCTGTGCAAAAACACCAAAGATCCAACAGCTCCATGGTCCAGCAACGACATCATGAATCCCAAGCAGGCCATTCCATACGTAGACGTGGCAAGGCCAGCACGACCAAAGCTGCGGAGGGAGAAAGCCAGGTCAAAATGTGCGAAGTCCACACCTGACGAAAAGGAGCCCAACCACATCATGCCGTAGGCAGATAGGAACGATTCCATTCGCGAAGAGGCACGCAAAAATAGTGAGCTGCCCATGTGAGCAAGGTCCAGAACTGGCGGTGAGAAAGCCGGCTGAGTCATGCCGTAAGCAAACGATGGCGATCCTGAACAAGCAAACCCTTGAACCAACAGAGATGAAGCAAAACTAACAAGGTCAAGTGCCAGTGAGGAAGATCCCAAGCAAGTCAAGCCAAAGACAAAGAGAGGTGAGCCCAGCCGGACGAAACCCCTCACAGGCATCAAAAATCCTACCTGGCAGTGGTCCAAGATCGACAAGAAAAATTCGAGACATGACATGCCACTCAGCAGCAAGGCCAGCCCGGTGCAAACAAAGCCTCGCAAAAATGGCGACAAGTCGATGGATACGAAATCCAAGGTGGACAACACAAAGCCTGAGCACGCGACTCCAAAGACCAACAAGGGAAAGTCCATTCGCATGAATCCTCGCATCGGCAAGGAGGAGCCAGGCTGCACAAAATCCAAGGCTAGTGAAGGGAGCTCAAGCCGAGCAAGTCCAAAGATGAAGAGCAACAGACCGATGCGGCAGCATGCTCTCAACAACAGCAAGAAGCCGAGTGTGGCAAAATCCAGTGCCAACAAGATCAAACCAAGGCACGACGCGCCATACATCAAGGGTGCCAATCCAAGTCACATGAGGCTCCGCGGTGGCATTGAGAGACCCAAAGTCAAGAAATCCAGCATCGACAGCAAAAAACCACAGCATGAGATGCCATAAACAAATAACAAGGAACCTGAACGTGCAAAGCTCGTGACCGAGAGACCACTGCCCAGCTCCACGTAGTCGTAAGCCAACGTGGCAGGGCCAAGGCGTGCTAGGCCAAACAAGAGCATCAATGAGTCTGGACGAATGTGGGAGCGCAACGATGACGAAGGGCCCACAGAGACAAAATCCAAAGCGGGCGACGAGAAGTCGAGACTGGCCAAGCCGAAAGTTGACATTGCGAAGCCTGGCTAAGCAAAGCCTTGGAGTGACAACAGAAAGTCAATCTGCAAACAGTCCAAGATTGACAGCGAGTCCTCAAGACAGCTCATTCCATAAGCAGAAAGGGCAGGGCCCGAGCGTGCAAAGCTACGTGCCAACGAGAAAGAACCCGGAAGAAACAAATCTGAGGCAGACAGGAACTCTCCAAGTCGAGTCATGCCATACATGGACATCAAATCGCCCATGTGAACAAACCCACGCAAGGACATAGTCAAGCCCATCTGTGTCATCTCCAGAATGGACAGGGGAAATCCCAAGCGCGCACATCCGAAGGCGGATGGTGAGGGTCCAAGCCGAACAAATCCATGGAGTAACATGATGAAGCCAAGATGTACAAAGTCCAGCACCAACATGAAAGACCCTGAACGACTAAGTCCGTAGACGGACAGCGCCAAGCCAAGACGGCCGTGCGTTCTCAGTGACAGTGACGAACCCAAGTGGATGAAGTCAAGCACCGAAGAGACCGATTCTAATCGAACGCTGCCGTAAGTTGACATAATGAAACCTGGACGTGCAAAACTACGAGGCAACAATGCACTGCCAGGATGCGCATGATCCAGCACAAACAGAGAAAAACCTGGCCTACTCATGCCATAGCACGACATCATGAGGTCCAAACACACATGGCTTCGCAGAGAGGTCGGGAAACCCGGATGAACAAAGTCCAAAACCGACAAGGAGACTTCAAGGCACGCCATACCATAGGTCGAAGGCACACTCCCAAGCCGCACAGAGCTACGAAGTGACACGGCAGAACCGCAACTGGTGAATTCCAAGGCCGACATCACTGAGCCCAGGCGGCTCATGCCATAGACGGACATCACTGAGCCTGATCAGATAAACGTCCGCAGCAACAGAAATGACCCAAAGTCTACAAAGTCGAGAATCAATGGAGAACTCTCAAGGCGGGTGATGCCATAGGTAGACACCAAGAAGTCAGATCAAGATAAACTACGCACAAACGGAGAAAATCCAAAGTGGGTGAAATCCAATGCGAACAGCATGGAGTCCAAACCTCAGTGAGAAGAATCAAGTTGAGGCTCACCGTTCCAGAAGTCTGAACTCAAACCTGTTCAACTTGAGAATTAGTTTGATAGAATTTATCCAGGATGTTGTTATCCTGATTCAAGACTGCCACTTCAAGACTATAGTCAAAAATATACCCACATTGAAACTACATACCCTCTGGTAAACTAACAGAACTATGGAAAATCATCATTTTTAATGGGAAAACTCACTATAAATGGCCATTTTCAATAGCTATGTTAAATTACCAGAGGGTAATCAAAGTGGTTTGTTCAAAAATTACATCGAAATCTTCAAGATCTCAGGATCTTGGCTGTCGCACGGGCTTGCTCGAAGAGCGACAGCGACGAGCCGGGGCGTGCGAAGCACGCCACGGACAACGAGCTTCCCAAAAGGGTGAAGTCCTGGCGTAATTTTTCGACCAAAACTTCCCAAACTAAAAACCATCTGCTGTTGGAAAAAGGCTGTACCCTCTGGTAAACTAACATAGCTATTGAAAATTGCCATTTATAGTGAGTTTTCCCATTAAAAATGGTGATTTTCCATAGCTATGTTAAATTACCAGAGGGTATCCTTGGATTTCAAACTTTCTTATAATGAACATTAATGAACCAAAAATGGATCATCAGCTGTTTATAGTTAGCTGCTAGCTGCAGTATGCCCTGTTGATATGACCACTCTTGACATGTTTTGACCCATCCGACAATGTCCGACATCAATATGGGCTGTGGCCATTCTGATTCCGTGGTCTCCTTGACGGACGACGCGCTACCAGTTCAAGCCACGCCAAATACAGGCATGGTGAAGCCTGCAAGGTGGTGCCAAGTCAAAAAAAAAACATGCGACAAATGGTGGTTCCAAACGTTCCAAAGGTGACTTCGTGAGCAAACTGACACAAGCGCCGTCTAGCGCCTGAACAGTCTCTGAATCGAACATGGCATTTCTTGTCATTAGCCGCTAGCCTGTGTCTTAGTGACTTAGTGCAACTGGTTTTACAGGCTTTTTACGCTTCTGAAATCAGTTCAACGCTTCTGCCAATTGCCATGTTTTGCCATGGTTTTCCCATCTGCCAAGGCCAGTTTTCCCCATGCCCCATGCCTAGTCGAGTGAAGGAGGCGACGCTCAAAGAGCTGCCGAAATTGCCGTGGTTTTGGACCGAGAAGACGGCGCCTCAGCGGGCTGACTGAAGCCACGGCATCTTTTTCGGAGATTGAAACAGTATTGAGATGGCATGTCAATATAATATATTGTATATTATAATATATTATGATATGCCATCTCAAATAATATAGATTTATGGCATATCATAATATATTATAATATGTTTATATATGTTTATATAATATTATGACATCAATATATATATATATATATGAAGAATATGTAACATTGACATCATGGAAATAACAGAATTGGAATGACGTGAATCTCAGTTCTTGGCCCAAGAAGACGGCGTCGCCCTGGATGTTGATCGAACTACCGAGTTGCACCTGTGGCGCATTGTGGTTTGATCGTGTTCTTTACCTTGGCGTCTCATGGCTTTCCTCTGCATTTCTTGGTGTGTTTTTTCTTATTGGTGTCTATGACATTCTATGACTGTCTATGTATCATACGAATCATACGTATCATATATATCATGAATTATCATGAATTATCATGAGATCAAAATATGAATTCTGCAATTTCAAGATGGTTCTACTCTTCACAAGTCACTTGAGGCTGCCCCAAACCCCCATCTCTGCTACCGGACATGATCTCTGATGGAGACTGTGGATGCAAAGTTGGTGTGACCTCATAAGGCTGGGAACGCGGGAACGCTGGAAGTGGCTGGGAACACGCTGGAAGTGACTGGAAGCTGGACCTCAAGGCCCCGGGCCAAAAACAGAGAGGACGCTGCCGAGGTTGACTTGGTTGTACCTCAACCGACAAGTCGGTTAAATGGCTGCGACAATTGGAGAAAACTCGCCAGCGAAATACCAACCGCCTGGCGGAATGCTGCGTGGATACCATGATACCAACCCTCCAAAGTCACTACCTGAACCATCCTGAACTGCTCTGAACTGCTCAAAGCATGTCTGGATTTCAACATATTTCAACGCCATTCAAATCTTCAAAAGAAACCTATGTCTTCAACGTGCACATCTTTTTTGGTCAGAAGGGATTCCACTGATCCCACTGATCCGAGGTCCATCGAGGTCCCACACACTGAGAGCGTTCCACCCAAGCTCGTGGCCGAAAAGATGGATACTCTGCCTCCCATGTTGACCTCAAATCACTAAGTCATCGAATTACACCATGGAATTACACATCGAATTACTTGGTCACCATATTCACCATATTCACCATGATCTGCAGGGAATCGACATGGATCAACCTCTATCATTCTGAAAACTCTTGAAAACATTGTTTGCCCGATGCCGCGATGCCATGCGATGCCGAATGCTGCTCATCAAAACATGCCGCATCGCATCCGCCGATGCATCTGAAGCCGACTCATAGCCTCGCCAAACCTCTTCCCCATCAGTCCATCGGCCAGGCATCCCCGCCGTGTCAAAGACGGACAGCGACCCCCCTAATTTCACCTGGCAGGATCTCTTGCGACCGTTCCGACCGATTCCGACGGATTCCTACGCCTATTTAACCTATTTCTTTCGAGGTTCAAGAAATAGGTTCAACCATGTTCAACCATGGTGAATCATTCACCTGACTTGCAATCCGTGCCTCTCTCAGCACTGAGAGGGTGGTGTTGAAAAAGGTCTCGTCATCTGGTGTGAACCTAGTGCAAGGCGAAGTCATACAGACCATCCAAAGTTTTCATCCAAAATTCCCATCCAATCTGCATCCTGTTTGTTCCAGGCATCCGCACGCGACTTTGCCACCCGAAGGTGTCTGGAACACCAAGGCATTGCCGCCATAGAGGTCCTGGCCCAACACTTGGCAAAAAAACTTGAACATAGGTGAATGATGGTGAATGGGAATTAAAAATATCAAAATATATAGTATAAAAAGATGTTAATTGACAATTAATATAATTAATTGATGTCAAATGTCAAATCATATCAAAATATATCATATCATGATATACTTGATCGTAAAAAACAAAAATGTTCATGAACTATGATCAAATCTACTCTCATCAACTGGATTCAGGCCACTTGCCATGATGGAACTTTGGCCTGAACGATGATGTCCCATAGTCTCACACCTGACCTCATAGCAACTGCTGCTTGGAGGGTATGATAGGTATGATAGGTATGATAGGGTTGAAGGAGTTCATGACTGGATTGTTGTTTGGACTGTTGCAAACAGCTTGGCAAGATCATATTTGATTACGTCTAGACCCAGTGCATGTGCAATATGATCTCAATATGATCTGAGTTGACATCATATTGATACCATATGACGAAAATGTTCTTTGTTTTTTGCCAAAACAGGATTGGATAGGTGCAAATGAAAGGTATCAAAAGGTCCTGTACAATGGTCACTGGGAGCACTGGGAGCCTGGCGACCTCAGTGTTACTCTCGGGGCCTGGCACCGAATGAAAACACGGCGGAGAAGCGGCCGTGCCGTGCCGTGCCGTGCCTTGCCTGGTTGTAGGAAGGGTCCAAGTCCAGGGGACCCAGAAGGGTTATGTCTCCTCGAAATCAACAGAAATCGACAGAAATCGCAGAAATCAACAAATGGCAGAAAATCGCAGAAAATCATAAATATGTCATAAATTGAATCAGAAATCAACAAAAGATCAACAAATCTGCCACAAGCCCTGCCTTCTTTGGACACGAGCACCCATGGGGCCGTAGGTGGCACGAGGGTGCTTATAGCCTCATCAGATATCATCAGATTGCGAAAGTGAAAACCGATGAAAATCGTCAAGATGAAAGCGTTGGAATTCAAACATCTCGTTTCTAATCCAAAGACGATGCTGAAGTCAATATCTTCTCATTTCTTCAAACAAACATCGAAGTCATTGAAATTATTCAAATCACTGGATCTTTGGAATCTTTGGCAGTTGGCTTCGCTGTTTCTTCCATCAGCATCTGGGCTTCCGCACAAGGAGCCAGCTCCACAGGCGCATCGATCATCTGCCTCAGTCATGCATGCCATCCCTTTGCTCCACAGGATATCTACTGCAGTTTACAAAAACTTGGCAGAAGCATAAATGGCATAAAAGATAGAAGACAAATAGCATGTGAATGATGATAAGAATGGGAAGCATGTCATTCTGGTCACTTTTCAAACATCTCTGGTTTTTCACAAAGAAGAGATGACCTCGTCGAAGAGGACTGGGCTCCCCGTGCTGCCCGCGGCGGCGTCCCCACCCGCACCCCCTCCCAGCGGGGCTCGTCTAACCCCGTTCTGGAGCCACGGTGAATTCACGCAGTGTTCACGAAGTGTTCAGTAGATTCCATGCAGATTCCATGCAGATTCCATGAAACTGCAACATCCTGGATTCACAGATGATCGACATGGAATTTCATCGACATCACTGGCCAAAATGCATTGAACGGCATTGTTCTTGTTGCTTGTGTTCTCAACAAAATATTGTGTCTTTCCTAAGCCGCACTCTGTCAGCATCAACATGCGAAGCAAGTCCAAGCGACTCTCAGCATTGAATCTAGACTGAATGTCTTTGTGTGTGTGAGTGGGTGACTGCGTCAAGATTCTCCAAACAAGGAGTGCTTCATTTTCCACCCAGCTTCCAATCTATGCTTCCGTCGTTGACGACTCACAGCACCTTGAGCAAACCCCGGTCAGTGCTGTCGCATGCTGTCGCTGAGTTCGGCCTCAACCTCTTGCGGCCAACTGTTCCCTCAGCACTCTGCAAGCCTCAGAGAAAGCCATCAAAAATCCATCATCATGATGACAATTGCCCGAAAAACCCAGAGGCAAGGAGGACCCTCAAAGATCTTCTGCGAAAATTCCCTGACGAAGGAAACTAAGGAAACCATTGGGGAACCTCCGCTGAATCTTACAACGAACATCGCCTCACAGTGCTTCACAGCGTTTCGGTCATGGCACCGAGTTTATCCCACAATAATGGGCTTCAGCTCGTTGCTGGCCTATGCGACATGGTGCAATGGTGACATGGTGACAGGGGAAGTTGCTTTGGTGTCATTGGTGCAGCAAAAGGAATAACGCAGAAAGTTCATGGAAACCTGGAGATATGGACAGCATCACTCATCACTGCATATCTTCACAACGTCCTCACAACGTCTTCACAACATTTCACTACGTTCTATGATCTTCGATGATCTTCAATGATCTTTGCATATGTTGCGATTGCCTCCTGCTCCTTCTCCATCTCTTCAGTGTGCTGCCGCTGTTTCCTTCACAAAAATTGAAAGTCAACAAGCTTCACAACATCGTGCTCAGCGTCGTCACAGGTGATCACCGCAAGTTGACTAATCAAATAACGGCGCACCATGGTGAAATATGGTGAATGTGGTGAAATCAAGACAAGGATGTGCCATGATGAGCACCTGTGCAACTCCAATTGTGCTTGGTTTTGACAGATGTAGCCGCACACCTTCCAAGACACAGAGCAGGTTGGGTCAGGAGTGGGGACAGGATGTTAAGTTGAGATGTCAGGGGGCTCGCGTGGCGATTGACAAAATAGATCAAAATAGCTTACAACTGCCAAAAAGCCAAATGTACTAAATTCATATATAAAACATTACAAAACTATAAAATCATCAAAAATCTGAAATCCTAGGGCTTATTTATTTGACCTCAACTACCTCAACACGTCGCCGCAGCGACTCAGGAGGTCGTACAAAAAACAACACGCACCGCCTTGCAGGTCCAGGGAGACTTCATCCTCCGTGGCCATGGATTCACGAGGTTAAACGGTGAGCGCTTCAGAAAGGTTTCACCGTGGTGAAATATGGTGAAATCAAATACCCTCTGGTTATGTCAAAATAGCTATTGAAAATGGCCATAGAAATAGTGGATGTTCCCATTGAAAATGCTGATTTTCCATAGTTATGTTAGTTTACCAGAGGGTAAGCCAAAGGTTCACCAAAGGTTCACCAAAGGTTCACAGGATCTCCCCTGCTGATGCAATGAAGGGCACCCTGTGCTGATGCAAAGCCACTCCTATGCCAGGGGACGTCCACAGAGCTGTCCAACAAGTAGACGAGTTCCAGATCTGCCTGAAGCGTTGCAGTGAGAGCTCACTGGGCTCCACGCAATAAAGATTCAACTTGATTCCCATATATTCCCATCAAAGTCAGAAAGTCAAGAAAGTCACCATGACACTATATGAAATCTATATGAAACTCATGAAACATCGCCTTTTTTCTCACATGTTCTCACTCTGCAGATGCATCGGATCCGCTGTTAAGGGTCCCCTGAAACGAATACTTCACCGGCACCAAGATGTCTTTGCTCAACTCGGAGGTTTCGGTGATGCTTAAGGTGTCCTCAGGTTCCACCGGCACCGGAAAGGGCGACATCAGCGACAGAAGTGTTGGCCAATGGCTCTTCTGATGTTCACCATTGGGACCCCGCGATTCCACCAGAATTTTCGCCTCTGGATCCAAGATGAGTCTGGGCCAAATGGCCATCCCAGAGAAGCTCTTGGTGGTTTGGATGGCCAGGGGCTTGGCATCTTCAGATTTCACTTCCTCCTTGGTAGTTAGAGCCTCATAGTAGGCATCATAATTGGAACGCAAACGATCTCTGGAGATTTTGAAGCTCAGGGATTTAGATTGTTTTCCTTCTGGCAATGGCTTTGCAAAGTTAATTTCCTCCAGTACTTGCGGATCTGAGATCAGCTCCAATGTACGATCTCGGGGGTTTAACGTCAATGGCTGTCCCTGCAGTTTCTCAAACTTCGGGGGAGCCAGCACTGGATGGAGCGCATAGCTCACTGGGGCAGTCCAGGTTTGAATCACCGAAGGGATGTAGTTCTGAGGATTGTTGGCATCTTTCATATGCCTCTTCTGTGCATCCTGCATCGTTGCTACGATGTTCTCCTGAGTGGCGAAGGCACCAACCACCTCCGCACAAACCAAATCCACTTTCTCCGGCAATGTCACAGCTGTTGAGAAGCCTTCAATGACCTCAATGACCCCTTCCGGGACATCCTCTTGTTCTGCAATGGTGTTTCTCGCTCGTTCAGCAGCTTCTGGATTCCCTTCCACTGCATAAACCTTCTTGGCACCAGCCCTTGCGGCCACCAGTGCGAACAGTGCGAAGGGTCCAGTGCCGATGTCCAGCACGGTGAGACCTGGACGGCTCTTGACCCGTTCCTGGATGGCCTGGATGAACTGCGGAGTACGTCGGGTGTCGTCCCGCTCCGCATCGTACTGATCCTCGTAGAAACGGAGGAACTGGACGCCGTCCTGGACTCGAAATCTCGAAATCTCGAAATCTCCACGTCCAACCCGTGGACTCCCAGACTCCAAACCCAAGACCAAACCCAAGAGACAAAATGGGATCAATATGGATCAACTATGATCAACTCATCAAAGACCATATGTGTTTCAAAAAAAAAACGCATCAAACCTGCATATCCTGATATATTTCCCAAACCTAAAACCACGTCTCTGATTCCAGATTCGGGAACATCTCGGAACATTTGGAACTGATTATAGATATCTACAACTTGGGAAAATTGATGAAATTTGGATACACAAATCCCAGTCGTTTGTCAAGTCCTTCGCCGGCCAACTGGACTTCAGTTCTTCTGCCCCAGCCAACGGTGCCGTGGCGACCGTGGCGACCACACCTCCGCCCAGCACCTTCCGTCGCGATGCTGGGCCCGGGGTGTCGGGGGATAGCCAGGCCGTGCAGTGGAAGGCCAGGAGCAGAAGTGGAGCTGCCAGGCGCCGGGCCATGGCGCGAAGCGAAAAATGACGGAAAATCAGGGAGGAAATATAGGAAATCGGATTGAAAACTACCAGATTTGAAAAAAATGATTGTTCTTTTTTGAGATAGTTGATATTCATTGGTTTCACCGCGGAAGAATCCAAGGTTTTGTAAATTCCGATTTGCTGGACTTCCATGGCGCATGCAGAACCTGCTTGTGGGTTCATGAGCTCGGTACATTGGTCCGTGATGACGCGATCTGTCTGGTGCTTTTGCGGGTTTGGAGTGTTTTGAGTCTTTTGCATCGAGTGTATGTCAAGTGTTACCATTTGAACATCGAGACATGAGCCATGGTCAATACTCACTATATGGTTTTTCTGGTCATCCCATCCATAATAAGGATCCTTATAATGGTTATTATAAATCCCTATTAACCATGAGTATTGACCAAGCTATGCTGATTTCAGCCAGAACTCCAGCAGATTCTGGCAGATTCTGAAGACCAAAACCTCTACGATTTTTCAGTCACATCAGTCACCAAGGTGCCTTGGGTATGGCGTTGATCCTCTTCACCATCATCCCAGAAAACTGTTTGTATCATTGGATTGGTTTAAGGGAAAATCTACAGGAAACCATGGTTTTTACCTTTTAACAATATGGGGGTTTTCCTGTAAATTTTCCCTTAAACCAACCCAGTGATTGTAGATGTTTGTAGCGTAGCACAGGGCACCTCGTGTGATTTGGAGGTATAGGCGACATCCTGGTCGCAAGCGCTGCAAGCCTCGGAGGGATCCTCGGAGGGATCCATACTGCATCGATGGATCATCTCTACTAATCTTACTATTGGGTAATGTTGGATAATGTTGGATAATGTTGGGTAATGTTGGGTAATGTTGGGTAATGTTGGATAATGTTGGATAATGTTGGGTAATGTTGGATAATGTTGGGTAATGTTGGGTAATGTTGGATAATGTTGGATAATGTTGGATAATGTTGGGTAATGTTGGGTAATGTTGGATAATGTTGGATAATGTTGGATAATGTTGGGTAA
>Ga0126342_10000539_pt1 | contig 42370 bp, 22 predicted proteins | sample Cyp1metagenome_FD_92528 | JGI IMG/M metagenome (GOLD analysis project Ga0126342, IMG submission 92528) | Coral microbial communities from Lord Howe Island, Old Settlement Bay, Australia - Cyphastrea 1 metagenome | ecosystem: Host-associated > Invertebrates > Cnidaria > Coral ...
AATATAAATATAATATAAATATAATATAAATATAATATAAATATAATATAAATATAATATAAATATAATATAAATATAATATAAATATAATATAATATAATATACTATTAGTATAGTATAGTATAGTATAGTATAGTAAAGTATAGTATAGTATAGTATAATATCATATCATATCATATAAAATAATATCGCATAGTATAATATAATATTATATTATAATATATAATTATTTTATATATAATACATATAATATACATATATGTATAATGTGTAACCTATTGTAACGCACATAAACGGGTACATGAAAAGCTCGGCCGTTGATTGGGGCATGATTCCCCGATTCGTAACTTGGGACGTGACTTCGGACGTCAGGTTGCAACATCGTCGTAATTAATCAAAATACATTATATATATATATATCACCATATATATATATATATATCATTATATATAAATATCATTATATAATTATATATATACTATACACCTTATTTTTCCTTGTTTATGCTTATTGTCGGTTCTGTACCCCATATGTCCCGATATGATGTTGTATTCCCAGCTATTGCTGGCTATATATATTCCACGTTCTATCCAGATTAATATCCCAATTATATACATCCCAATAAATGCCTAGTTACCCTCTGGTAAACTAACATGACTATGGAAAATCACCATTTTCAATGGGTAAATCAACTATACCTATGGCAATTTTCAATAGCAAACTGTTAGTTTACCAGAGGGTAAACCATGAAAAAAACCAGAGTGCTTTGGAGCGTCTCATCTTTGATGATCTTTTTCTGGTGGCTAATCCACAACGCCACCACTATCACAATCTCAGGCAGAACAAGAAAACAAACCCTCAACCAGTTCCGTATTTGAAGTCTACAACTGTTTAGTTTGATTGAAATTTCTTGGTACAAAATCGAAGCCTCACATTGTTAGTTGCTTCGTTACTGTTTTTTGTTTGGCCCGTTTCATGTTGAGTCCGGTTGGCCGACGCCCAAATCATCCAAGTCATGGAAAACCATAACTTCGTATTGCAACCTATGGTAACCTATTGAAACCTTAGTATTGAAACCTATTGAAACCTATGGTAACTTGGGGATCCCCCTTTTAAGAACCCCCCATTTGTTTCCCAAGATTTTCAGACAATCTATGACAATCCCATGAGTCCCAGGATCATCTTAGGATAATGCTTGGTGACGTTGTTCACGTGTTGGTAGCTCTCTGGAAAAAGGTGCAAGGTGTCAATCAACACCACCGGAGTGGATTCTAAAAGTCCTCCGGGTGAGCTCGATGAGTTCGGTTCGGTGAAATTCCTACTTTGAGGATCATTCCACTTACCCCCTGGTAAATTAACATAGACCCTGGCAGTCATCGGGGTTGTAAAAGACTAGTTTCCATTACAAATGGGTGATAAAATCAGGGTCGAATTGTTAATTTACCAGGGGGTAGTGGTCAATACCCTATTACCCAAGTCTTTTTGTGGGGACACCCCCACGAATCGAGGATTTACTAACTAACTATGGTTATTGACCACTTACCTTCTGGTAATCAGACAAGTTTAATTTATCACTACTTTCCTAGAGTTTCACCGTTCTACCTTTTTTTGGGTGGGGGTTGCAAAAAAGAACTATTAGGATGTGGGGATACTGAAAAAAGTTGAGATATTCACTGATTCACCAGTAGATATACACATATTAAGCAATATCAAACCTGCACCAATGGGGTCACCCAAAAGGGGAGCTGGGTTCCTAATGCTACTCCACTACGAATTCCCAAGAACCACCTGGAAAAAGTCAAACAAAACACTAGGTGCGAGGGGCACTCCGCAAAGAAATTTGTCACTAAGCATCACTAAGCACAGTCATCAAAGCAACCTACAACCAACAAATACATCTGGGCCAAAAAGATACATTCCGATTGAACATCGGATGGATGGGATCATGAATTGACAGACATGGACATCTCTTGGAAGAATGAGAGGTATCTCTTTTTTTCCGGTGCCTTACGGCCCAACCTGGGAGAAACAGACCCACCAGGCCTAGTTTGTCCAGCATGTCGATGATGACCATGCCAGACGGGCCGAAACTGCCTCGAAGTCGTCGACATGTTCGATGGCCAAGTTGTTTATCCATACAGCGGGGGAAATGGTGGCTTTTCACCAGCAACAAGAGGGACGTTGAATGGGAAGTTAGTAGGATAATACCTAACCAACTTAATATATATATATAATTATATATATATAATTATATATATATTAATATCATATATATATATATATTATATATATAATATTGTTAATATGATATGTGGGTGTGTATGAACATTTGGGACACGCCAAGAATTGCTATATTTGATGGGGAAAATGATGAACCATTTATAGGACTCGGGGATACCCTATCAGACAAACCCACTATCGCCCCACTTAGACCACTGGAAAACGTTGGGATATACCCCACTTAGATAAGGCTAGAATCAGCTAAGCGGTTTGTATGTGGGTTGTAATATGTTATAACCCCTTAGAGTTGGGATGTATTGGGATGGACTGCAAGAAGGCCGACTGGCCAGCCACTCCCAAAGTAGGTTCAGCTAGCCCTTGATTCACGACAACTGGCATCGTCTGGAGCGGCAACTCGTTGAGATCACGATGCTCAGGAGCATACACAATGTACGTGCCCTGGCTCCTCTTGCTGTCCTTGTCTGCAAGCTCAACATCTCTGTCCAGCTTGAAAGTTCCAGGCCCATAAGTTCCAAGTGCTGCATTGTTGAAGGCGGCAAGGCAGCACGACATGTTGGTGCCAGAGTAATAAGGATCATTGCGAAGAGCAGGGGCATATGGGCTGTGTCCAACTGCGAAACCACTTGCTCCATCCTCTGTCATCCTCAGCTACTAACCACGAATCGCTAGTTCTGGTAACATCTAGGCACGGACCACGGACCCTAACCAGAAATTGCTGAGGCAGCATCAAGCACTGAGCTCGAATTCAACATGGCAGCTTGGTGCATTCTTAAATCGTAGCCAAGACTACATTCTCTTAACATGTGGAAAACTAATCATTTATAGATGATTTGCTCATTTAAGTTATTCAAATGCCGCTGGGTTTTTTTTTCCATGTCCAAAACCTAGCAATGCTAATTTTTATGTCATTTCCATGTCATTTCCATGTCATTTCCATGTCCAAATTATTCCATGACCCCAATTTTTGGGCAGTCCCCGCGAATGACATCTACGGGCCATGTCCAGGCTATGCTCAAAACTTCCACCAAAATCTCACGAATCCACCGATCCACCGATCCTGGACTCCCTGGTTCTGTTTGTTGGTTTATAAACCCAAGAATTATATAATACTGATTGGGCAATAGGATTTTCCACAATAGAATTGTGATCATCCCCAATTTATAAAGGGGATGTATATATATATACTGGTTGGTGGTTTTAACCATCTTGAAAAATGATGGAGTTCGTCAATGGAAAGGATTATCCCATATATTATGGAAAATAAAAAATGTTTGAAACCACCAACCAGAATATGCATATACCCTCTGGTAAACATACAAAAAGCGAACTGGAAAATCACAATCTTTAAGAACGGCAAATCAACGAACTAAAGGTGCAATGTTCAATAGCAAACTGTTAAATTACCAAAGGGTACATATCATCAACCCTTGTTATGTTAGCTATGGTAACCAGCCTCAGGCTGAGTAGGGGGCCCGGGGGCCCCACCTTGTTCCAAGATTCGTTGGGGTTGGTGATGTTTCCTCTGGATTCATAAATTCATCCGACAAAACTACCATGTCGAATGAAATCGTAATGGTTAATATCAATGGATTGGCTTAAGGGAAAATCTACAGGAAACCATGGTTTTTACCATCAAATATAGGGGTTTCTTGTAAATTTTCCCATCATCCAGTTCTATGATAATATTAGTATGGTTTCATAATGGTTAATAAGGGTTAAATGATGGTTAAAAATTGTTAATAATGGCTATTTATTATCTGGTTGGTGGTTGAGCCCTACCCCTCTGAAAAAAATGACTTCGTCAGTTGGGATGATGACATTCCCTATATATGGAAAAAAAAACGTGTTCCAAACCACCACTTTCTCACTTTCTCACTTTCTTGTGCGCGCAACGTCTCGTGAAACGTTACCCGTCTTGGGTGAACTAACCTGCAGTGGACACATACGCAGGTACCAGGCCCTTGATGGATGAGACATACGGCAGCGAATCCACAGCTTTCGTTTGACGGAAAAAAGCATGAGGCACGCAACTGAACATCCAATCGTCGATAGCGCTAAGTCGCTCGTCTGGCCATGGAACTGCGAAAAGTCCAGTGTGGGTTTTGATCATATGAGATTGTGGTAAACCAACTGCATACTCAACCTTTTGTCCCATGTGTCTGAGGCATTCTTTCAGCAGTTTGGTAAACCATTTTGCACGAAGTTTGAAGGAAAATCCCCTCAAAGACAAAAGTGGCACTCCGGCTCCATTCTTCCAGACTCCATCTTTGACAGGACCTGGGTTTCCTGTTGAGCCCATGAAATCTGCGTACAATTGCCAATGACTGACCCATTTCATAGTGGAGGAACTGGTGAAAAGGACATCCCAAAACCAGCTAAGTAGCAAACGTACGTTACACTCTCCATACCATCGTATGGCCCCTCTTGGGAAAGCGAGTGGCATCAATCCCCCCCAGGCGGGGAGTGGCAAACTCCACAAGTTCACTGCATTGGCCTCCGGTTCTTCTTGGTGATCTTGTTGACGAACCACATCTTGGCTAATCTGCAAAATAACATTTCTCACAGCACAGTTAATACCATCAACAAACTCAACTGCTTGAAAATGTCGTTTCTGCAAGTCCCAGAAATATGGCGATCGCCGCATATTGGCACTAACTGCAGCTCGATCAGCAATACCATTATGGCAAAAACACCATGCATCATGAGGGTTCGTGGCTGAGCCTACCTCTTTGTGGGCTTGAACTCGGTTAATTTGAACCATGTGTTGCAGGTCATGCAAATGATGGGCAATCTCAATCCACAAGTCGGCGTGCGCACTGTTGGGCTGAACTTGAGCTCCTGCAATCATGCGTCTCATCTTCACCACTGCAGATTTGCAGTCAGACCAAATGACCACTTGCACGCGAGCTGCTGCTGCAAACTCCAACGCACGCAATATCGCGAAAATTTCGGCTCTCACGGCACTTTGTAGGAGGCCCGGCAGAACTCCACTGTCAAGGATTTGGGTTTCCGACAGATCATGGATTCCCGGTGCAGCCAAAACTACCGCCCAGGCAGCAAAACGCAAATGTGTGTGGCTTTGCAAAACACAGCTACCATCTGTAAACAGATGCACAGGTCCTTGCTGGGCCCTAGCAGGCTCCGGTGGGGGTCTCTGCAACTGAGCAAAGTAACTCCACCACTCTTGCATGGTAGATGGTCTTAAATCCCACCCAAAACAGGTAACTGCTTCAGGGAGGTCAAGAATTTGCTTTAGAACATGTGTTGGGATCTGGCTTCGAGCCCACTCAAAACGGTCACACTGCCAAAACCTGTGATACCGACTGTCACTACACAAGCAAAACGGGCATTGGTCATCGTCGGTCTCTTTGCAATACCTTTTACCGTCCTGGGTAATATGTGTACCATTGAGTACTTTTCTGTACAATGCCTGATCGCTTGGGTTTTGCATTGATAACCATTGCCGAGTGCTCTGAGGCCACACCTGATCCATACCTCCGATCAAAATGCGGTGGCTTGTGGCACTAGAAACCACCTGCAACCATTGCCATTCCATTCGAAGTTTGAGCTCCACGCAAGAGAGAGAAAAGAGAGAAAATGAACCAAACCCATCAACAATCCTTCCCTGTTCATTCACATGCCAACCTAAGGTTTGCAATCTGGTGAGAAGAGTGGCGGAAATGGTATTCCTAACTGTGGTTTCTCCTTGCACGAGAGCAACAAGTGTCGGTTGGACAATGTCCTTCCTACCACAGTCTCTAACAAATCGCAAGGTTTGCAGGATACTCCAAAACTGTGGGTCCGCCAATGGGTCTTCGGCCAGTCCAAGGTGCAACATTGCATTGCTTCCTGCATGGTCTTCTTTGAGACCTCGCATTGCTCCAGCCCTCAACGATTGATACGTACTGACACTCACAGTAGTGGCTGCTATTGCATGCAACCCTCTGGGCCATGCAGCAGACTTGATCGCACGGACTTTGAGTTGATATCCACATGTGGACAGTCGGAGGCGTTGCCACAACCCTTGAAGTGATTCGACTCTTTCCATCTGACTCTTATTGGTATGCTGCTTGGTGACCTGCACATGGGCCCCCAAACTCTTACAAGCACCAACGAGGGCAAAACCTTGGGCACGCAACAATGCTCTGCTGTTTGGCTGCACTGCCCAAACATGCGATTTACGCTTGTCAAGCAGCAAATCAAGTTCATTGACAAGGGCATCCAATTGCGTGGAAACCTGGCTCATGTGATGCGGATTGCAAATCAACACCTGCCAGTCGTCGACATACGATAACGGCTGGGCCGGTGGTAAAAAATGCTTGAACCATTCATGGTAAATCATGTCGATGACCATCATGGCAACACATGAGAGGGCGTCTCCCTCTGGAAATCCACATGTGGACATGGCAGCTGGGCTAAGGGCATTACGGATTTGGAACCTCCTAGTCATACCGCTAAGGGCACCTGACCAAGCAACAAGGATGTGCAATGGGACACCAATGCTGGCACAAGCCTCCATGACCACCAACCTAGGAAGCATGTTAAAAGCTTTTTGGAGGTCGGCAATTAACCCACACAAGTGAATATCATGGAGGTGAGCATGCTCAATAGTCCATAATACCTGCGACCAAATTTGGCCTGCGAAACACTTCGGTCGCGAGCCGAACAATCCAACAGGCAGGTGGGGTTCGAGGCACTGCAGGATATGCTTGGAGTGAAAAGACCCCCAGCACCGATACAAGATGCTAAACACTGTAATCGGTCTAAAATCCATGGGTGTTCTTGGCTGGTCAATTTTCGCTAGGCTGGTGACACGGCCAGCGATCACTTGAGACGGCCATTCACCTGTGGATTCTGCATGCATGAACATGTCGCAAAAATTATTTAATGCTTCAACTGGCAGAGCCTTCAAGTCTCGAAGGGTTACGCCATCAAGGCCGTGGGATGAGGCAGCCTTTTTCTGACGAATGCCATCATAAAGCAACTGCTTGTCAAGACTCTCCCAGCACATGGGAATTGTGGGCAGTTTCTCACGTGCAAACTGGATGATGACTTGCCACCTGGAAGCCGGCACATCAGCGTGACGACCCCATTTCGATTTCCAAGCCTCCAGAAACACCTGAAACAGTTGTTGGTCTGTGCCCAACATACTCAGTTGCACCACTTTATCACCTGGCTGGATGTCTTCAGCGTTTTCCACCCACAGGCAGTCCTCTTCAGCATGAATGACAGGGACTGGCTGTCCCTTGCAAACCACCGTGGCTTCTGGGCAAAACTGTGGGCTTCGGTCTAAAACCAGAGCAGCTTCCTGTGGCCTGACTTCAGTGACGATTGCTTCAAGTGGGTGAAGCAACAATTCAACACCTTTGTCTGCGTGGGACTTGATGTCCTGGAACACAAGGTTAGGGTTTGATTCTCTTCTCAGCCTGGCATAGGCTCTGGATGATTTCTTCAACTGGGTTTCAAACTCTCGTACCGCAAGTGTCACTGAGTCGCAAATGCAGGAGGCTTGTGTCACATCAGGTGGCAGGAGTGGTATTGTGCTGGGTGCACCATGAACTCTGTGTTTTGATTGTTGCCACCACGTACAAAAGTCAGGAGGGAAACCTTTGGCACGGACAATGGACCCCCAAACTGCACAGGAATGTTCACCACCAATCGGCTGGCGTCCTGACTTGGCAAAGTGCACATATGACTGCAGCCTTCGTACCTGTCTAACCCATTGGGCATGACGGAAGGAGGAACACAAAAACTGCGGAGCAAAATCACCATTACGGCCCTTTTTGACTGGCGCAATCTTGCCTGACACTACAGGTTTGGTGTCACGTGTTGCTGCCCTGCCTCTCTGAGTGTTGGAAACCCGAAACGGAAGGTTCATAATGGCAGTGGTTTCGATATGTTGCCAAACAGCTGCATATCTATCATCAACTGAACCATTGGAGCTTTGCCAAGTCGCTGAGTCGACAGTCCAATGCAATGGCCATGGGAGTGGGCTTGGCATAGGCCAAATCTGTCTTGGAATTGACTGCGAGAGACACTGAAATGTCCCTTGGACCACGGCGTGGTCTGGCCAGACATCTTGCAAAATCTCACACTTGACCAAAAGCGCTTGCATTTCTGGGGACAAGAAGAGGAAGTCTTTCCGTGTCTTATGCTTACATGTTGGCTGGCAAGGGATCCCCCATCTGCTCCAGGCTACGTCTTGGATGTCGCGAAATCCGTAGCTCATTAAAAGCTCAAACACAGGGAGGCTCCCAATTTCACAATTCCAATCTCCAGCTACAAACCTCGGCCCTTTGGAGAGTCCACAAACTTGACTGGCAACATGGTGCAAAAGCAATTGATTGTTGTGATCATGGTGTGGGTACAGGTGGCCATCAGGTTCACCATAGACTACACCTCCAGTTATCCACACGTCGTGGGCCAAAGTGGCCGTGATCATGGCTCTGGCAGAGTCAAAAACCCCTTGTGGTCCGTACATGGGCAATGCTCGGGTAGGGAACTTTGAAAGCATTGCAACCCCTTTCCATTGTCCTTGATGAGTCTTGGATTTCTGTGTAGGCACTGGGTGGCCTGCAATACATTTGAAAGAACTTTGTGCAAAACGCAAACCGGCATGGAAGTCTTTGATTCCTTGCTGGCTTAGATGTGTCTCCGACACTGCCCATAAATCCCCATGAGACAAGTGCGAGACCAAAAACGGTGCTTTTCCGCGCAGCCCTGATGGGTTGAACGCTCCCATGACAAAATTGTCTTCAAGAGGTGGGCCAGGATTTGAAGCCTCACCTACTCTGCAATCAAAAAGCAAAACCAAAATGCACCAGGCAAGTCTGGGGCAAAACCGTGAGGAACGTTGGTGGCACACAGCCACAACAGGCAGGACCAAGGCAATCATGCACACAAATGGGCTCAGGGCGCCTGTCAGTAATGCAAAAAGGAAAACCATCAAAAGCACTTGTGACCACATGCGCCCCTGCCCGGGCTGTCATTCCAGTTCGTCTCTGGGCCGCTTTGAAAGAAGCCCTCGAATTTGTTCCATCTGCTGAGCAAACATGCTTTGGATGGCCTGATTTTGGTTTTCCATGTGCCCGTGCAATTGCTGTCCCTGAGTGTTGATCTGGGCTTGCATGGAGGTGAGTTGCTGTCCCTGTTGGCTGGAGAATTCATGAAAGTGGTTCTCTAGGCCCTGCTGTTTGGCAAAGAGCTGCTGCACTTGGTTCTCGAGAAGGTTCATCCTGTCTGGGACATCGTCTTCCATTGGCGTGGCAGGTAGTTTGGCTAACACTGCATTCTGCACACGCATCTCAAGCTGCTGCATGCTTGTGTTGGTGTCAGCAGATGCATTCGTGTGGCTTGGCCTATACCCTCCCCATGGATCTTTGGCCGTCCATGGGTCAACATCATTGGAGCAAGTGCCAGTTGTTGTTCCACAAAGTGCCAAAGTCGAAGCTGACGCAACCGGAGTTGGGACCGGCGACTTCCCTGCAGGCTCAGTTCTATGCTTGGTAATAACCACCTCGCCATGGGTTGTGGCAATGATAGTGGTAGCAGGGTCTTCAACTGCCTGTACAACCCACATTGATCCACGCCCTGGACATGGAGCACTGGGCTGGAGCGGGCGGCATTCCCAACCAGCTTGTCTCATTGCTTTGCAAATTGCGGCACGGTCAATTCCAAATGGAAAAGGGCCAACCAAGTACAAAGACCTATGGCCTTGAGGGAGGTATACCGTATCGGGTCTGACTAATTGGTGCACTGCAGAAGCTTGGTTGGAATGGACTCGCAAACCTTTTCTTTCACCTACACGGGCAATACCTATGATCGCAGGATTGGTGTGCTTCATGTGCATCAATTCTTGGACTGTCATTTTGGGCGTCCAGATCACAGTGTACTCTGCAAGAATCTCTGTGCCATCAGCGGTTCTTGGTTCGCAGTATGCACCTGAGGTGCCGCTCACTGCCAAGAGGCCTTCAAGCAACTGCGCTGGGACTCTCAAACACACTGAAAACATGTCAGCCTTTGCAACGGGGGCAGGCTTGAAGCCGTTTCTGAGATGCTGTCGGCGCCACACATCCACAATAGGCTCTTTGACCGAGAGCCCTGATGTATTGTGCCACATATCACAGCTGCAGTCTTGGTTTGGACACCTACGCAAGAGAGGGAAGGTGTTGACCAAAAACTTGATAGGGGCCTTTGAGAAGTCTTCCCATGAGCATGGCAGTTCATCTCGGTACACCAGATATTTAAGGGTTACAACCTCAAGTGTGTCAAGCTCTACTAAGTCAGGGCCTGTGTGCTTCTCGATGAGACCTTGTCCAATTTGAACAAGTGATGCATCCACCAGCAATGGCTCGTTATCCACTGTGCATCGACATGGAACTGTCAGGGACAGACTTGGCAAGGACGTACGGACCTCAACATCAGGGCGATGCAAAACGAGCATTGCCAACGGTTCAGCGGACACTGGCCTACCGGCTCGTAGATATGGGTCTGCTTCTGCATGTGTCATCAGGACAACTCCTGAACTCACAGGCCCGATCTGTTTCGGGTGAATCTGTGGAATGATCCTACCTGTGCACGAAAGAGGCCGTCCAAAATTTGAAGTTTGCTCGGATCCAAATCAAGGGCAGTACCAATCTGAGGTCTTTGTTTGCCTTTTCCTTTACCACCTTTTCCTGGGACTTGGTCAGCATCCACAAACTGGGCCAACTCAGACGGCAGAACAAACTTGAACCTGTTGTTGTTCCCCAGAGTTTTCAATTGTCGCCATGGTTGTTTGTGTTTCATGGCAGTCAACAACTGTTCACTTCCAATTACTTTAATGGCTTCATTGGCCCGTGCTTCCGATTGGTCAGCGGGCACTCCATGTTTGACGAGCTCTGCAGCAAGGTCTTTCTGAAGCATTCCTTGCGGTCCATAGCCATGAATGTTGGAGCACCATCCAGTTCCTCCACTGACAAGGAATGCAGTGCGAAGGTGAAGATGGCGACTTTCCAATTCTTCAATGGTAGTTGCTACAGGGACCCCACAAAGCAAACTGGTGATAACCTCAACCACATGGGCTCCACACAAGTTATGAGTGAAATCTTCAGCAACTCCATACACAGTACAAGCAGGAAAGTCCTGACTGGCATGCGCAAAGACAAACTCGGCATCAAAGGGGACAAAAATCCTACAGACCACTACACTTTTGACACACACAACCGGGACCCAGTGGTGTTGCGTCATCACCGAATGAATCATCACATTGTGACTGCCAGTCAGGAACGACTGAAGGAACGGCCTGAAATCATGACTTCGGGCAGAACTTGGATTGTTGGACACTTAAGACTTGGGTCACAGGCATGCGCAGCTCTCTGAACACGCGAAATATGACACACAAGCTCTGCTGCATCCATGGCATTGGTATACAGACCACATTCACTCTGACCGGCGCTGCAACTGCCAACTTCAGGGGGTTGGCACAACGTTTTGGCTTCTGCTTGCCAACGAAACAGGTTCTGGACAAATTGCCAGTCGATGGTGTTGGAAACCAACGATGCAGTATCGGCTTGGCTGTTTGCATTCATCATGTGTCCACCAGGGTTTACATCACAATGTGCCACGAAAGGGCACACGCAGGGCATTATCGGGAGTTGCCCTGATTCCCCGGAACCACAACCATTTCCCCACAAAACTGGTGCAGGTACCTCAGACTTGGAGAGGAGGTCTTCGACAAATGTCGCTCTCATGTTGGCATGCAAGTCTCTCAAGACCTGAACTTCGTCTGGCATGCTAGCACCATGTACCACGTGAGCCAGGAACATCATGGCCTGTGCTCCGCACAAGTCGTGATCTGGGAGTCTGGAAGGAATAACATGGAGGGCAAAGAGCGGGAAGCCTAACTGTTGCCCAATACATGCACAAACATCACGCAACCTGTAAGCATCAATGGTGCCATGTGCAATCGTGTGAAAAGTCAAACAATCATCATGAGGAGAGCACCAAATCGGGAACCAATGGTTGTCAAGGTTGAATGCAGTTAAAACTTGGACACCCTCACTACGGATTTCTGGATGTCGTTCGCTCCATCTCGCAGAAATAGTCCTTCCAATGGATTCCCAGCACGTGAAAATCAAAGGCTCAAAACTCACATACTTGTGCACAGGTGTTTGTCCACGCTGTGACATGATGGTACAATACCTGTCAATGATATGTTGGACATGAAAACGGATTTCATCGTCAGCAACCGCCATGCCATGCTCAACAATGAGTTCGATCCTGCGATCTTTGGACAGCATTTCAGGCAAAGAGAAGTTCATTGGGTCCCCAGAAAATTCATCGATCAAGGAAGGCAAGTGGTCCCCATTACCCCAAATCCAAGGTCTTTTGGTGATGTCACAAGTGGCAATTGAGTGAACAAAGTGTTCACGATAGAGTTGCGCTCTCTGAGCTGTCTCTGCTTGGTTGGTCGGCAACTGTACCCCCAAGAGTGTGTGGTGCAGATACGCACTTGCCAGAGTCCCACACAAATCACTGGAGAAAAACATTCTGCGATCCCTCTGGATGATGACTGAAACGAACCCTACTGCAAGCCCGATCCTTTCAATGGTGTCATTCAATTTCATGTGGTTACCCGAATCAGCATCCCAAACACAAACGTTCAGCGTGTCCCCTGCAGGACTCATGAAGACTGGGACCCAATGGCCATCAACATGAAACACAGCCGCAACAGGAAGTGATTTGCTGAAAATGAATCCGTGGTCTTTTCCCCATGCTTCACACGAGAAACCTTTGTTTTGCATCCATGCTGTTGTGATCAATGGGTCAATCGTCACAAGTTGTTTCACCGGGTCATTGGAAAATCTGACTTGGACATCAACAAACTTTTGACTGAGAGAAAACAACAAAAACCGAATCTCATCATCAGCGAAGAGGAAACCCTGGTGTTCCAAAATGGCAAGACGATCTTTCACCTGCAAAAACTGGTGACGGATAGACCACAGCTGCTGTGTGGTGACGATTTGCGGGGCTGACAACTGCAAAAACTGCTCTCCTTTCAGGCCAAGGAGTGGTTCAGCACAAAGCCACTCCGGCTGGTCACCTACTGGTTCAACGGAGCATTCACCAATGTCAAAAATCGAAGGTTTCTGAAAATCATGCTGAACAATGGGCTGAGACCATTCCACCGTGGGTGAGACGTCCATACATGTGCTCTGAATTGGGTCACATGGCTCTATGTGCATGTTTTGATTTCCATGGTGTTTCTCCTCCGACCATACATAAATGACTTGGCCAGCACGCAGAACATGATCAGCCGGCAAAACATTCCCATCAGCATCTGTGCATTTGGATTGGAGCAACGGTCCATCAAGCTTTTCATGCGCAGTGATCAAATCCATCAAAGTGGTTCCTTCTGTGGGAGAAAGTTTCACTGGGGCCATGCAGTCACCATCAATGAAAACCGTACAAAAGGCAACATCTAAACCACAGACCCCTTGATCATTGGAAACAGTGGGAAAGTCCAACCATGGCGTTTCAGGTTCCAAAAGGATCGCATCATTGCCAACTTGCACAGGTACTCCAACTGGTTGTTGCTGGGATTCGCGAAACAGCAGGTCAAGGATGGCAGCGATGGAAACTGGTGCTTCAAGCTTGGTCTCCCACCGACCTGGATACATCAATTCCTCAAGAGACAGCTGTTCAAATTTGGTCCAACAACCCCTCAAAGAGGAAAACTTGTCATCAACTCCACTGGCATCCGGAGTTGGCCATACTAGGTGGCATCGGGCAACGAGCCAAGACATGTAAGCTTGGATTTGTGTCTCAGGAGTGAAACTGGACTTCCCAAACTTGAGTTCTTCTAGTTTACCCAAAACCGCAGCCATGACCCATGTCACATGCAAAGGACTGGCAATCTGTCCCACTGCACTCAGGACCAATCGGGGGTGGGTTCCAAAGTCCAATGTGGGATCCATTCCATTCAGTGCAAGGGCCTCATTGGGATGAACATGTCGAATGCTGGAGTGTCCATCAATGTCTGGTGCGCTGTGGACCAACAGTCCAAAGATTCCTTTTTCTTCCAATCGTTTGGCTGAAAGTCCTGCAGATCGACATCCACATGGGCATGCGGTCACTTGATTACCCCATGCATGTAAGGCACATGGTGCTTTTCCTCGAGTATTCATGAGATGTTGAGAGAAGTTTTGTTCATGTCCACCAAACGCAAACAATTCCTCACCAGATAAACTGAGAGCTTTCTCATCATCTTTATCCCAAGGAGAAATGAAAGGAATGATCCTGTCAATTGTATGCGCCGCATGAAAACACTGAAATTCAGGGATCATGACTTTGCCAACCACCGGGGAAGTGAGAACCCACCAGGCTCTGTTTCGTTTGCATGGCCATACTTGATCAAGCTTGAGATTCCTTTGTTCACACCAGAAGCCAGTAACTTGGCAGAAATAGTCAATCTCCGATTTCACAAATTGGTCCTGTGCAGCGGGCGCTACACATTCCAAAATCAAAATCTGGGTTCTCATGTAAAAGGCGGCAAATAGGAGCTTTGACAAACAACTGGAACGTGGGTCAGCTGCACTGCGCAAATCACCTAAGGCTGAAAATGGCTGGCAGCTAAACCCTCCTGTCATCATCCTGGCACCCCTTGGGCATGCTTGAAAACTTCCCTGAGAACACGTTTGTCAGCTATGTCCCCAAGCACTGTAGGCACAGAAGCAGCTCGTGAAAACAAGGGTAAGAATCTTTCATTGTGGTCGACTGCCACAGTGGAATGAAAACCACATGGCAGCAAGCCTTGGGTCATTCCGCCAAACCCGCAACACATATCAATGGAGGAAAATAAACTGTCCCAAGAGACTTCCCTGTGGCCAAAAATGCAGCTCAATGGACCAAGGGAAACTTTGGGAGAAGGAAATTGAACCTCCATCGTCGCATCAAATACCGTATATGATTCAAAACCAGCTTCCACCAGCCCTGACAAAGTGAATCTGCTGTTGTTGTGAACCATTTCCATGATGTGAGCTTCGTGTTCAGCGTCAAACACAGTCATCCGACAAAGTAAGTCGATCTTACCACCTTTATCCACTTGGCACCAGTCCATGGGGAACATTTGCCGAGCCATGGCTAACAAGGGGATACACTACCTGCCCGTGATCGGTACGAACAGCCGTACCACTGGAAGGAAACCTCGGGCCTCACGGCTTGTTCCAAACCACCAACCAGTGATGTTATACACCATGTATAGCCAATTTATGGATGCTGGGGTTGGTCATCCCAATGATGTGGCTCAAAAAATGGGCTGTATCCCCAATGTTTTGTATCAGTATTGTGGAAAAATGATGGCATCAGAATAAATCAATGGTTTTTGGGTATTCTAATGTATTCTATATCCAGATTGAAACCCTATCAAATCTCAAATCCACATAAATCCCATGAAACTTCTGCATCGAATTCCATGATGTTGGTAGATCATCCCTATGTTTTCATAGCAAGAGACTGAACTGGACCACCCCTCCGGGCAATCTCTTTGCCTGACCGGCTGGAGAATCATCCCAGGGTCCCAGGGTGGAATACCTTTGTTCCAGATATATCCCCAATGTATTGCAGATACCCTCTGGTAAACTGTCACATTTTGCTATTGAAAATGGCCCAATCGAAATAGTTGATGACTACCCCTTTTTCATAGCATGGTGATGTTCAATAGTTATGTTAAATTACCAGAGGGTAAGTATGTTAGATTCAGTATAAGCAACTCGTGTATACTATGTATAGTAAATATAATTATCACTTGTTGTTGATCTAGTGACGTCGCCATGATGTTGCTATAATTCAGCCAGATATGTCCCCTATATCATCAATACCTTTCCAGATTGTATCCTATACCTCTAGTATTAGAACTATGGCTGCTATATAAATGTATATATATATATATATCACTTGCTGTACAAAGCTATTCCAGACTATATTCCCATGTAATCCAAATTTCCCATTCATCACAGTCCAATGGTAGATATATCAGATATATCTCTCATTAGTTGCAGGGGGTTATACCCCATCACTAATTATGATAATGAATTGGCTGATACAATTTAAAAGAAATAGAAGTAATTGGTAGAATCTCACACCATATATACTATAATATTTAGTAGATATTCTCATACTGTGTGGATGGACAAAATCCTGCACCAGTTGATAACTATAGGGATTCCTATGAAACACTGGGACTATTCCATGGGATTGCAATGGGATTGCAGGATTTCGCAACCATCCACCGTATCTCAATATATTGTTGGCGAATATCACCATTAAATCCAATGATATTCCCATGACATATCACCATTAAGGCTCATGAATGGTGAAGGGACGCAATCTCTCTATTGATTAATTGGAGGAGGTTTCCTAAAATGGGGGTGCCCTCTGGTAAACTAACAGTTTGCTATTGCGCATGGCCATTTATAGTGGCTATGTTAGTTTACCAGAGGGTACCCCCAGTTCTCATCCAAGTCATTAGACAAGTTTAGTATTGAAACCAATGGGACTTGGCGATTCCCCCATTGTAAGACTCTCCCCCATATAATCAGTAGAATCTCAACCCATATATCATCTTGATTGATGTTCATAGTTTCAGTTATACTAAGTTAGACCAATATATCTAGAAATTATACCCATAAGACATTGTAATATGTATATATATATGATATGTGTTAGATCAATTCTCATAGATAATGATATGATCCACCACACATGACACAGGACCAAGTTGCGCATGTTGAACCCAACGTGCATCCAAACGTGCCCAAGTTGCCAATGAACTAGTTGGTTCTACTAACTTAGATCAGTATATCTACTTATACCCATATAAATTATGGTATATATTTTTTTACATATATGTATATTATATATATTATGTGATATGATATATTAGATCAAATCTCATAGATACCCTCTGGTAATTTAACATAGCTATTGAACATGGCCATAGAAAAAGTTGATTTACCCATTTAAAATGGTGATCATCCATAGCTATACTAAGTTAGACCAATATATCTATAGAAATTATACCCATAAGACATCGTAATATATATATATGATATATGATATATGTTAGATCAATTCTCATAGATAACTGTGATACCCTCTGGTAAACTAACATAGCTATGGAAAATCATCATTTTTGATGGGAAAATCCACTATCAATGGCCATTTTCAATAGCTACGTTAAATTACCAGAGGGTAATTCCCATGAATTCCTTGGATTTTTAAGTGGTTTCCAGCCATGCTGTTGGCCAAGCTGCCCATTGTAGGATCTCCTGCGGCGATCGTCCCTGCAGCTCCGCATTCAGCGACGCCACGCGATCCTTTCGGCCCAGTTCTGAGGCGATTTTTTCCTGGGGAAATCTACAGGAAACCATGGTTTTTACCATCAAATTGGTTGGGCTTTCCGGTTAAAATTGTCCCATCATCCAATTCTGTGACTCATGGGATTTCTCGATTTTTGAGGCTTTTAGTTGTTGGATTTTATGGTTAATAATGGCTAAATGATGGTTAAAAATTGTTAATAATTATGGTTATTGATTTTATAAACCATGTAGAGTCAATTTATGGATTTCTCTCTGGATTTTTGTTGGGGGTTTTATTGCTGCTTGGTGGTTGAGCCCTACCCCTCTGAAAAATGATGGACTTCGTCAGTTGGGATGATGACATTTCCAATATATGGAAAAATAAAACTCATGTTCCAAACCACCAACCAGTATTGGATTGTATCGGAATGTATTGTGTCGTTTTATTGGTTGGTTGTGCGGTTTTTTAACTGAATTTAGGGGTCCTTTATAGGATGTTCATGGGAATTTAGAGGGGTTAATGGAATTTAAATGGATTTGATTTCAATGGGACTTTAGGTGGCTTTAATGGATTTGAATGATTTCGAATGCATGATTGCTTAGGATCGTATTCCATTGGGGAATACACCCTGGAAATGGCTACAAGTAGGGATTTTTGCTGGGATCTTGTGGAAGCTTATGAGGAATATCATGGCAAACACTTGGAGAGACTGACAAATAACAAACAGAAAAACACTGATAGAATCTCCCCCCCAAAAAAATATGTGAGGAGGATTGTATCAGTGTTTGTGAAAAAAAACACTTACTTGTGCTTAGTCAGGAATGAGGGAATGATCCACAATAACTATCAATAATAATTCCATTCCCCCATTCCCATACATTCCCTGCTAAGCACCAGTAATTAATTGTTTGATTTTCCATAAACACTTGGAAATATCATGGGAAACACTTCGAGACTGACAAATAACAACATTAAAAAAAAACACTGATATGTGTGGTTCTTTAACATAGCTATTGAGCATGTTCATTTATAGTGGATACCAATGGTGATTTTCCATAGTTTTATGATGTTTTATGTACAGGTTTACCAGAGGGTATGTGTGGTTCAACAACTGGTGGCATACCCCTCTGAAAAATATGATGAAAGTCAGTGGTGAAATTCATCACAAAATTCCGAAGAAAAATCATCCAGTCATGTTCCAAACCACCAGAAGATGTTCATAGCTCCCAAGAATCCCCTTCCTTCAGAACGTCAGGTCCCCCATCCACTCTCCTGCACATGATAGTTGCGATTCAACTCGACAGGCCACCACAACAGGATGGAGCACCTTGGTTTTCGATAGGAAACACGGGAAAATCCCATGGCAGGTTATGAAATTTATATGAATTTATATGAATTCATGGTTGTTAACCATCCAAAACAGGGTGTAACATGGGTTTAACCAGCAAATACATGGCAATTGACAAGTAAAAGTGTCCGTTTTGTCATGGAGCTACCCCTTAAATCCTTGTTGAAACATCTATTGAAACCGTACCTTGGGGATCCATTTCTTTCTGGTACCACTTTTGTTTCAACGGCTAGGGATTCGGAGGCGGACTTCATGCAGAAATCGTTCGGTTTTTGATCAAGTCCAACATATTTGGGGCAGTGAAACCATAATTCTTGTGGCTGATATTTCTCCATCGTTTTTTTTCGGGGCCCCAGATTTTTCCATGGAGGTTCAAACCCCCATAGTTATTCGAAAAAGTCAAAACATGTCAAAACTAAGAACCTCAACCCCAAGTAGATCCCTAAAAGATGGAGGATAGTAAACTCATTCAACCTGGAAAAAAATCTGAAGCACCGTGAAGTTGATCGGAAAGGTGACCCTTTTTACAGAAACTACAAGTGGATAGGTAGCCTCTGGGTTCATCGGAGGCGAAGCGAAATCCATTCTTTTACATGGAACAATGTCATTTCCAACTGGACATTGAATGTTTTTTTTAGGTGCCTATATGTTAATTCAAATCACCGAGCAGACCTAACATATATCCCTCTCAATCGGCGATTGAATCAGTGTCCACTGGTAGATCCATTCCATCAAATCGAGTCCCTGAAACTGACGCAGCAAACACTTGCTGGCTGGTGGTATGCCTACCCCTCTGAAAAATATGACGAATCGTCAATTGGGATCATGACATTCCCAACATATGGAAAGTCAAAAAAAAATCATGGTTCCAAACAACCAACCAGTTTCGGGATTCCCCAAATCGAAAATTCCCATCATTCCAGGCTTCGGTCGCAGGTCGCTACATGTTGAATCTTCCCTAGCTGGATCAATGTGGTAAACCCAGGAGAATCCAAAGCGTTTTTCGTTGGAGGTCTGTGATGTCTGTGATTGGGTCTTGAAATATGTTTGGTGGTATGCACCAACTGGGAGTATCTAGTTGCGGCAAGCCACAAGCAAAGAAAACTCAGGCATATCATTTTCCTCAGGCCACAGATTGCTGAAGTGACACACAGTTTCGCTGCAGATGCTGCAGTCCCATATGGGGTTTGCCAATGGGATGCTGCGAAACGGATGCAAAATGAAGCTACTGGGATTTCTACAATGGTCCCAGAATGATAGGTAAGCTGGTGCAAATTACTAGGTTTATCTAGGTTTACTCTGGTTGATGGTGGATTCATATTTGCTAAATGGCTTTGTAAACATACTTATACCTGGAGTGGCACATTCATCTTTGTGACCTGTAGTGTTGCTTAAGGTGGAAATTCCAAACTGAAAAGATTCAGCAAACGGATTGGTTTTGGGAATCTGAAATCTTGGGTTATCTGTATCATCTATATAGTTAGTAGGGCTTCTAGTCCAACTTACAACTACCCACCGGTGTCATCAGTCACATGGCGTGCTGGAAAATACGCGATTGAGTTCGGTGATGTTCCTATTGAAACCCCCATTTCAATTGTGGATTTCCGGAGGGTAGGCCCCAACTTGTAGGTAGCACCTGGGCACCTTCATGGCTACCTTCATCTTGGGCTTATGGGGTCTCAGCATTGGTGCCCTTCAGTGCGACACTCAAATGGCCTGTTTTCTGAACATCGAGGAAAGCCCCAACCATCCGTTGGATGATTCATCATTTTCCACCATTTTCCCTCTTAAATATTTTACCAGAGAAAGAAGATGTCACAAATAAGAAATCAGTAAAACAACATTTAAAAAAAACAAACCAAGGACCTCAAAATCCATTTCCAGAGACCCGTGTTCAACTACAAAACCTTTAACTGAGGTAATTAGATGTAATTATGCCCTATTTCCAGACAAACCCTGGGACTGATGTTCATCCCAAACTGAACCGATCCATCCCCCCTTTTTTTGAGAGCACCTGCAAGACCCGAGCTAACCCCGAACTTTTGTTCGCTTGGCCCGAAAGAAAATAGAAAAACATCATGTACCCTCTGGTAATTTAACATAGCTATTGAAAATAACCCATTCATAGTTGATTTACCTATTGAAAATGGTGATTTTCTATAGTTCTGTTAGTTTATCAGAGGGTATCCTCCAGCAAATGAAACATGGAAAAATGGAAATCCCAGGATTCCCCAAAATTTCTCGAACGTTGCATGGTGTGTTTTCCATACCTTGATTTCAAGGGGAAGCCAAGAAATCAAAACCATCAACACAAACCCTCTGGTAATCAAACATGGCGATGGAAAATCATCCATTTATCGAGATTTATAGATGAGTTGTCCATTTAAAATTATTAAAATACCCATTTATGAGGGATTTCAAAGCTAGCCATGTTTGATGACAGCGGAGGGTAACCATACGGGGTTGTGATAATCTCCGATACCCGCACTAATCATCAAGCAACATGGGTTCAGCAGCCACTGCTCAGTGGATTAAAAGAACGGGATTCCTAGAATAGTTATGATAATCCCCAAAACATTGTGCTATCATTAAGCACACCCTCAGAAACCATGGTTTATTTGGACATTTACACATAACATAACCATACAATGAGTGTGTTTCATGCTGGTAGAATTGGATTATATAATTAGTATGGATTAGCATAACCCCACACAATCATCAATCAACCATGACTTATCAACTATATCCCCATCAAAATGGTTAGAACCTCTCTTCAAGATGGCTATCCTCCTGTAAACTAACAGTTCGATGTCGAAAACCCCACCATTTGCGGATCATTTTCCAAACCATATTCCTCATGGTTTTTCAACATATGTAAACGTTTGCCCCGGGGTAAACCACCATGAAAAAAACAACTATATCAAACTGTATCCTCATATGTTCATATATGTTTCATGGTCAGAATCCGTATTGAATGATATTACATCACTATAATCAACCAACAGTGGTTTTTGATCCCGCAGCCACTGAAGCTCAACGAGCTTACGACCCCAGCCGCCGATGGTTTCGCAGGAACGCGCGCAGTCCTGAACGCAGGTTTCCGGCGATGTTTACCCTAAAGTCATCCATTGAGATTTGTAGATGGTTAAGGTTTGGTTCTCGAGTCTAGATGATTTTAGATTCTGTTATATGTGTTATATTACAGTATATGCATTGAGATGCAGTTTACACTTGATACATTTTATCCATATGTATCCATATGTGCAGGTAAAAGTTTCCAACTTCTTGATACAGTTTATCCATATCTATCCATATGCGCAGGTAAAAGTATCCAACTTCTTGATACATGTTATCCATATTTATCCATATGTGCAGGTAAAAGTATCCAACTTCTTGATACATTGCGATGCACCCATACACATATATAATTTTGCCACTTTCGGGAAATTTACACCATAGGAAGCATGGACAGCTCTCTTGTTCCTTGTCGCCAAAGGCAGGGCATGTGAGTTGCCAACATGATCAGTCAAAACCATAAGCCCACTCTCGCCCATGGTTGTGAACATTGATAGCAAGGTGATCGCGTCAACATCCTCCATGTCGTTTACCTCGATCCTGAGCTGTCCTCTGTCACGGCTCAACGACTCAATCAAATACTTGGAACCTGACAGGAGGTCTGTGACTGTGACAGCAGGCGCCCAACGAGCCTCTGTGTCATCATACATCTCCAAGTTGTTCTTTACTTGTCTTTGCCTTGCAATCTTCCACAGGATTTCTTCGCCTCCAATTGTATCCTGGAGTGCAGCCAGATCCTTGAACGTCAGAAGCATGCAGTGGAGTGTGCAGAGCACGCCGCTCATATTTCCAAACCACCAACCAGTATAGTTCGGTTTACCATGGTTTATAGTGGATACATCTATAGTTACTATAGTTGATGGGGTTATCAACAAATCACTGGGGGACCCCACATCGTCATCTAAACTACCGCAACACTATCGGATTTGAATCGTCAGTCATTTAGTTTCTATTTACGAGAAACTATTCCCCAAAGATGTCGAAGATATTCACAATTCCACTGATACAGCCTATTGTCTGTTGGGTAAATCCGTTTTGTTGTTGGTTAACATCCCCAAATTTGTTTGGTCCCAACATTTGTTCCTAAAACATTGGCAAATCTTGGATTTGATGTTTTTTGTTCTTAACATTTTTGGTTGATATCTCCACTTATTGCAAAAGAATGAAGTACAACTGGGGTTTAACAAACCATATGTGGGGATATTTCATAGGAATATATTGTGGGGATATATTGAGATATAATGTGATATAAGCAGCAATAGAGGGTAATGGGTGTGTCCGAAATGGGGATATACCCAATTTATGGTGATTGTTTTTCTAAAGTGGAACATATTTTGAGACAACCCACTTGATAGCAAACACATAAAGTACTACAGTAGTCTTAGCAAAGTAATCTAAAGTAATTCTCCATCTAAGTGTGAGGTTTGTCTGAAAAAAGAGTACTCTGGGTACTCCAAATTTTGATGGGTTTATCATCACGTTCCCTATGAAATTGCTAATACTTTCCGATAAACTAACATAGCTATGGAAATCAGCCTTTTATATAGGTAGATCAAGTGTAATTGGCCATGTTCCATAGCTATGTTATTAGTTTACCGGCTATTAAGCTATCAACTGTGGCTATCAACTAATTATTATTTTCCAGAGCTATCAACCATCATTTTCCTTATGGAATGGTTAATCCAACTGGTGTTTCCCCCGTGTTCAAACAGCCCAAGGCATGTGTCTCCTGCGAACTCAGGCAGAGCCTTCATGGACTCAGGGCATTTCTCCACTTCCTCACGAAAATATGGAGCTGCTTGGAGGATCATCCCACTTAGTCATTGCTAATCATGGTGAACTAATGTGAATTAGTACCCTAACTAGCCTTATCCCATTTATAATATTTATGTGTATATATATATGGTGGTATACCTACCCTGAGCCCTACCCTTCTGAAAATGATGGAGTTCGTCACTTGGAATCATGACATTCCCAATATGATGGAAAGTATTGGAAAGTCAGAAAAAAAATCCATGGTTCCAGTTTCCACCAAGCAGTTATTAAATGGGTGAACGAAGCCCATTTTTCCAGCGGGATGGTCCAAACAAAAGATAACTGGATCTTTTGGATGAACTGCTAACTGGATGAGCATCCAATGCTGGGATTGAACTGATTGAACCCCTAAGGGGCCATGGGGCCTGGGTAATCCCAGCATTTGTGGAGAATTGTCACGGTAGCAAAATATCTCTGGGTCAAAACCTTTGTACTCTGTAGTTCCAATGGGGCCCCCCAGTTGTAAGTTGGTTTATAAACCATGAAATAATCCCCATCAACTATAGATATATCTACCATAAACCATAGTGAAGCCACTTATAAGGCAACTTAGCTATCTTGGGGGCCCCATCCTGTAGTTTCCACCAAAATCGAAGAAGTGCTTGAAACATCTGACAAACTGATCCGATTTTGGAAGCGTTTCCCAGGTAACACAATGAAGGGTGAAACATCTTCACTCGCCAGCTGCTCAAACGTGCAATGATATCTCAAACATGCGTATCTCACAAAAAAAATCCTCATCTGGTTGGTGGTTTCAACCCCGCTGGGATGATTATTTCCAATATACGGGAAAATAAAACATGTTCCAAACCACCAACCAGTCATTGTATCCCTTCCCTCATCCCCCCCATTCATAGACAGTGTACGTTTCGATCCCCAAATGAGTTGATGGATAGTTGATGGCACCATAGCCACCCAGGGCGCCCAGGGCCCATCCCATACCCTTTTCTTGTTGCAACTCCTAAAAGGATTCACCAACAGAGTCAGGAAATCACCAAGGCAAAAACGTTACAGTTTGGCACAATACATCGGTTATATATATATATGATGTGTGTATCATTGTGTATCCCATTCTATCTCCGTAAAATCTCAAAAAACGCAAATCGCCAATACCCTCTGGTAAACATACAAAAAACTATGGAAAATCACAATGTTCAATGGGTAAATCCACTATAAATTGGCCATTTTCCATAGCTATTTTGACATAACCAGAGGCTACCGCATTCAATACGGAAAAGCTTGCTGGACCGCCAACCATCAAAGTTCGCACAGAAAGCTACTGATTCAAACCTCAGATTTAGCCCGTGGTAAGTGGTAAACTACAGATTTTGCCCTCCACTACGGCAATGGTTGAAGGTAACAAAGACTGCACAACAAAAATCTCAAAATAAATCATCAAATGACCAGTTTCACCGATGAAATTCGCAGGTGTTTAATCATTTTAATTTTAATCCTACTATTGTATACTTATACTAGTGCTGATGGTTGACCTACCACTCTGAAAAAAATATGAAGTCAGTTGGGGTTGCTATTCCCAATATATGGAAAGTCATAAAATTCATGTTCCAAACCACCAACCAGTAATCCTACTATTGTATACTAGTGTTGGTACTACATTTTGGAGACAAGGCACACTGGAAGTTCCATGTTCCATTCGTCGCTTCATGGTGCCATGGCAAGCCGCTTTTGTGGCAGGGCCAGGGGGCCAGGGGGCCAGGGGGCCAGGGGGCCAGGGGGCCAGGGGGCCAGGGGGCCAGGGGGCCAGGGGGCGGGGTCCCAACCCTATGCCTTGGGAGTGCAGGCTTGCAATTATGTTATAATTAGACTTTGGAACATTATCAACATTCAACATTGTTGTCATTCTTAAATATGGAAACACCATAACATTTCATTATTGCGCGAACTGTAACCCAACTTATGACTCTGCTGATGGTGTGCCCTGGATGAATTGCAGCCATTAACTTGCAAGAAAATCATGTTGGCACGGTTTCCGAACCTAATCCATCCTTTTGGGTGGCGACGCTGTGAGGTTGGTGTCATTCGTGTTGTATCATCTAATAATATCATCCAAGAGTTCAACATATGGGTTTGTCTGAAAATAGGGTATCCCAAAATTTGATGGTCGAAAACCTAGTTTTCCTACACATTTCCCTTGTTGAGGGGACATGGACCTATATCTTCAGATCATGGTCTGCAAAATTTGCACATCCATTGAGCCAGGATCATCAAATATGTGAGGCCCCTTACTTTGGGAACTGGGCCCCATGCAACTTATGGTGAAATATAAACCACAAAAATTAAAGTGGAACTGCACCAGCACAAAAGAAAGCTAAGATAACGGACAGAACTTGGTGAATTTTATAGTCTTGTGGGGGATATCATATCTGAAGTGAATGGGGTCTATAAACCAACCAACATAGGGGGCATTCCCCTTGCATGATGGAATAACACACCAGCGATGATGTACACTGTGGTAAATTAACCCTCAATTTTAGCAGGGTTTATACACGTCTATACCACCCATTTCCACTGAATTTGGTGATGGTTTAGGCCTTTGTTTTTGCCGGTTGACTGCGTTATGTCCATTGGTACTTGACATACTGTAGCTAAAATCACAAGTCTTGATAGGTAAATCCTCGAAGTAAATGGGCCATGGCTTCCATAGCAAAGTGTAAAATTTTTGACCATTGCTGACCTCAGATGCATTAAACAGAAAGGCAAAGCCGCGACGCCCAAATCCTAGTTATAGCAACAATGACCAGCAAGCAATCTTTTCCCCTTAATATTCAACACCCCCAAGAAACCATGGTTTGGTAGGGGGTTCTAGACATACTGTGACCATTTCGGGTGTGTGAAATATGAGGGGGATGGGATTAATCATTACAAGTAGAGCCCGGGCAAGCCGGGTGACGGAAGTTTCGCGAGAGGAAAGAACTTATAAAAACAAGGGAGAGCCTATAGGAACAGCGCCTGACCCCCTGGCTGGCACAGCCGTTGACGGCGTGATCTCTTGGAAGTCTTTGTCCTTGACACTTCTTGCTCTCGACATCTTTGTCTGATGTTGCCACTTTCTCTTGATCCGGCTTGCTTCTGAATCTTGACAGCCCTTCTTGTGGACAGCTCAGAGACTTGACACACTCTTTTATCCTGACAAGCTTTTTCTGATGTCACCGCTGTCTCTTGAAACCGATGTCGTTTCAGCCGCTTTCCGTTGAAGTCTCTTTCTCTTGGCATCCTTATCTGTGGGCATCTCTTTTTCTTGAGACCTGCTTCTCTTGACATTCTCTTCTCTCCACATCTCATTCTCTTGACACGGTTTTCGCTTGGCACCATTTTTCTTGTCTCCTGTTGTTTCGCACGTTTATTCTGAGACTTCTTTCTGTTAAAATTGTTTTCTTTGACACCTTCTGTCTTGACATCTCCTTTGTCTTGAGGCCATTTTTCATTCCCACATCTTTTTGACATCTTCTTACCTTGCAAACAAAATTCATCGTGTGTACTACAAGACTTGCACAAAGACCTTGCTGTACCAAAAAACCTGCCCAAAGTATTTCCCAGTACTACTTCGAACTACAAAGCTTGCACAAGGTACTTCCCAGTACTACTTCGTACCACAACACTTGCACAAAGTACTTCCCAGTACTACTTCGTAGCAACAGCTTGCACAAAGTATTTCCCGGTACTATTCTGTACTACACAGCTTGCGCCAAGTACTTCCCAGTACTAGTCTGCACTACAAAGCTGCACAAAAGACTTCCCAGTACTACTTCGTACTACAAGCTTGCACAAAGCACTTCACGCTACTACTTCGTACTACAAAGCTTGCACAAAAGACTTCCCAGTGCTACTTCGTACTACAACACTTGCACAAAGTACTTCCAAGCACTACTTCGTAGCAACAGCTTGCACAAAATACTTCACAGTACTGTTCAGTACTACGAAGTTTGCACAAAGCACTTCCCAGCACTACTCTGTACTACAAAGATGCACAAAAGACTTCCCAGTACTACTTCGTACTACAAAGTTTGCACAAAAGACATCCCAGTACTACTTCATACATGCCAGTATGCCAGTACTACGTCGCACTACGAAGCTTGCACTTCCCAATACTACTTCGTACTGCAAAGCTTACACAAAGTACTTCCCAGTACTACTCTGTACTACAAAGATGCACAAAAGACTTCCCAGTACTACTTCGTACTACAAAGCTTGCAAAAAGTATTTCCCAGTACTACTTCGTACTACAAAGCTTGCACAATGTATTTCCCAGTACTACTTGGTAATACAAAGCTTTTACACAGCAAAGCTTTTACACACAGAAGCTTTTGCACACAAACGCTTCGCACACAGAAAAACTTTTACACAGCAAAGCTTTTTTACACACAGAAGCTTTTAGACGGAGAAGCTTTGTCACACAGAAGCTTTTAGACCGAGAAGCTTTGTGAAACAGAAGCTTTTACACAGCAAAGCTTTTACGCACAGAAGCTTTTGCGTATGGAAGTTTTACACACACTCAAAGCTTTTACAAAGCAAAGCTATTTTGCACACATAAGCTTTTACACACAGAAGCTTTTACACAGCAAAGCTTTTGCACACAGAACACAGAATCTTTTAGACAGAAAAGCTTTGTCACACAGAAGCTTTCACACAGAGATGCTTTTAGGCACAAAAGCATTTGCACACAGAAGCTTTTTTACGCAGAGAAGTCACAGAAGCTTTTACACATAGAAGCTTTTGCACACAGAAGCTTTTACACAGAGAAAGTTTTTACACACAAAAACTTGTACACACAAAAGCTTTCACACTGTCCGGGAAACTTTCACACAGAGATGCTTTTGCACAGAAATTGCGGCTCCAAAACTGGATCTCGACGCCAAAGCAAGAAAAAGACGATTTTGAAGCACTTTTCAAAGGCAATTTTAGAAGGAAAATCGCCAGCGCCAAAATTGAAAAAATCTGCTGACAAATCAGAATCGCAGCGTTGATGCAGCCACTCCAATACGATTTACGATGTCCAGCTGCAAAAGACAATAGTATTACGCAGCCGCCGCGCCAAGCAACCTTGACGCAGCAACAATACAAAACTTGACACAGCAGTTCCACTGCGATCTGCCATCACTGCCTTGCAAATCACACTACAACTGCGTCGACCAAAGCGGCAATCAACAACATGGATGCAATGCCCAAAACCTCCCCCAAATCACAATAAATTGGTGGTACAAACCATTCCCACATGGGTGCTTTACTATGGTTTTAACATGTTTTAACTACGTTAATCTTTCACCCAGAAAAATGTTCGTTGATCTTGATATCATCGCACCTGCTAGCCATCGACTATCTGGCTGAATTTCATCATCATTCATCAACCCGAAGGTTTTTGCTGGCCATGTGGGATTGTTACCAATTAAATGTCAAGCCTGGATTAATACACCCTAAAACTAAGTAATTATTAATTGCTGTGGTTATCCCCAAAATAGTGATATTGTAAATTGCTACTAACATTGGTACAACGAAATAAGAAGTAGTAAATTGGTGGATTACTGATCTGGGTTATCACTCTAAACCATTGTAAACCCTCATTTGTGATGACGTCGTGGTAAAACCCATGCAATTTACCCAGAACCTGCAGCATTCTTATGTAGGTTTGCGTCTTGATTCCTGCGATATGGAAAATGAGACAATTCAAAGTGATGTGGCAAGCCAAATGCCACAAACCCTGATGCTTATGGTTTTTGAAATACACAAGTGGTTTTTGAAATACCCAAAGTGGTAAGACTGGGCAAATGGGGTAATGGTTTCTTGTTGGATTTATGACGTCAATCAAATTCAGTTCATAGTATCCAGAGTAATGTAGCTATTCAAACCCAAACCCCATTTCAGACTATCAACGACCCATCTATGGACTAGCCCGTTCCCAACAAAATTCTCCATCTTATAACCGTCAGTCAACCGTACCATCATCCACACCCCTATGTTTGCAGGTTTCATTCAGATTTTTCTACTGCTAATTAAAATGTTCCAACCATTACTGGTTGGTGGTTTCAACCCCTCTGAAAAAAATGAATCAATGGGAAGGATTATCCCATATATTATGGAAAATAAAAGTCATGTTTGAAACCACCAAACAGATTACTTCTGGGGGCATACCCTCTAGTTGACCAGAGGGTAATCTCATGTTTTCAATGGGAATTCCAGGATCCTAAAATGGAGGTACATAAACGTACCATTTTTCAGGCCATACTTTGTGGGGATATTCCCTGAAATTTAGGCCTGAAACATAGGCCTTATATATGGTAGGTACCTCCAATTTAGGTTCCTGAGTCATGGCCATTGATGTTTGGGAAACTCTGAGTAGCTCCTCGGCCCCCATTTTTTGTTGGCAACAGTGGACTCGGAGTTTTCCTTGGAGTCTCCACATCACTCCACCCCTCGGCGCCTCCAAAGTCTATCACTTTTTAGCCTGGTCAAGAGATTGGGTTGATAGATTCACCATTCAGAACTGAAAATAAATGACATTTTACTGAACATTCTTGGTTAGATAATGTTAAATAAATCTACTATGCCCATATGATGATCCAGTTGTATCCTCAATCGTTCTCATTCTCTGAATGCACATTAACACAGTATAACAAATTGTGGATTTGAGGCCAAACAAAAAATGTGTATACCCTCTAGTAATTTAACATAGCTATGGAAAACCATCAACTGACTCCAAGATACACATGTTTGCTCCAAATATTTGTTGGATGAGTTCATGGAAGCACGAGGTCATTACTTTTTTTGTTGGGGGTATAGCATCCAAATAATGTCATCCCCAAACATTGTTGTGATCCAAAGCATAAGATCCTCTCATGATGATATAGCATTTAAAGTGTTCATCTGTACGCTAACATCTATAGGTTCTATACCAATTAGAACTACAGTATTAATAATAGTAACTACTATATTCATTATAAAGAATAAATTCAAAAATATCAGGTCTAGCAGCTCCAATCCTACACCCTTCGTATAAGTATAATATAAGTATATGACTATAATGTGCTATAATCTGAGGTAAAACAATGTCACAAACCAACCATTTGGGAATGGTAGTCACATACCACCTATCATAGATGACTGAGGGATGCTATCCCCATGGCATTGTGAAAACCCACATCATCCCGTCTGGTGAATCTCACGACGCCCCATCCTGGCCCCTTGGATGATCAGCCCGGACAGTGAGAATGCATCCCGTTTTGTGCCCAAGTTGAAGACTCCGTTTGTATCTTCAAGTCTCGATGTTTCTCGATTTTTCCCTATCAATTCCAGGATATTCCAGGTAAACCATGTGAAATCCATCTGAGCTTTGAGCTTCCGAACTGACTGACCAGCCTTCGGTTTCGACTTCACCTGAAGGGGCCAAGACATTTGGGTTGAATACAAAATGGGACCCCCAGATAGTGTTCAGTTGCCTTATAAGTGGCTGAATTCTATGGTTCATGATAGATATAACATGATATAACTATACCCAGATGCTCTATGGTGCTGGAATAGTTACCTGCATTTACTCCAAAAATGACCCTGTTTTGTAGGTAAATATTCCAGCACCAGCATCTGGGATAGTATTCATGGGGTTGACAAACCAACTTAGAAGTGAGTTTCACCAGCAGATTTGGAGCTTTTCCCATGGTTGGGACAAATCGGAATGTGAGGTGAATATATACTGGGGATCTATTGGGAATAGAAGGATTACCCTCTGGTATCCCTCTGGTAAAATAACATAACTATGGAACATCACCATTTGTCATGGGAAAATCAACTATAAATGACCATGTTCAATAGTTCTGTTTGTTTACCAGCGGGTAATGGGGATATCATGGAGATATCATAGGAATCTGTATGAAGATCAAATTGGGATATAACGGGATATATAACCAAAGAAAATAGGCTGTCCCCAAAAAGTCCAATGGGTTATCATTATTCATCCTATTAGACTGGCTAGCTTAAGTGGTACGTATTATATCCCAGATACTCCATGTATGGAATAGTTACCTACATTTGGGCCAGTTTTGGGGTTTTTATGTAGCTAAATATTCCAGCACCATGGAGCATCTGGGTATATACCATTTTCCAACAAACCCATCATATGGCTATGGATCAATACCTATACATACCATTTTTAGGGGGATGAACATCCATTTACCAGCTATTTTGATGTTCACCAGGGGGATAGGGTTTTGACCCATCCCCATATGTCACCAAGAGCAGCAGCGATCCAATCATCAACACGTACGTTGGGGGTTGCTGCTGCTGAGGTGAGGACCTTTGACCCTGGCACCTGTCTTGGTTTGACAAACATTTGAGCAAACGTTAATGCAACACAACCATTGCTGTTTATCCCCCAAATTTTGTGGTTTCCTATTGAAAAACAATGACACTAAATTTCGATATCCTGGTTCATTGCTGTTTCCAAAGTTTCATTGGTAGATCTCATGTTTAAAAAAATCTCAATGTTCCCTTCATCCAATGGAACCAAAATGACTTGGCCGCCCGGCTGTTGGAGCCGCTGTACTTGGAGCCGCTGTACTACCCTGGCAGCGGCTAAGATTCGTTCCAAATCAAACAGGAAACATGGGAAATGCCTTGGATATTCATGGAACATGGTGCTTGATACTTGATAATAGTTAATCATTATGATTCTTAGTGAATATGATTGATAGATAGTTATGTGAAAGTTATATAACAGTAATCTTGATATAGATTCATGGTTAATAATTAATCGGGTACATCTAGTTGATAAATGTTGAGAATGGATTCACCATGGTGACCTATGGGGGGCGAATCTGGCGATTCGAGGCACGCCGCCTTGATGAAAGGGAGGTGGTTAATTTCCACATGAACTGCAAGTAGGGAAACCATGTTTCTGGATAAATTATCATATTTCACTAACCTGAATAGTTCGGCCATTTTAAGGGATGATTCCCCTTACTAACTATGATTTCCAGTGAGGGAGAACAGTGAGGTCGTTATAGTTTACCCAGATGTTTTGTTTTGCCTTTGTTGTTTGTTTCATCATACGCAATGGAGAACCCCAGAAAAGATCGGGCTTCCATCAACAAATCTGACTAATTAGCTGTGAAGAAAATTGAAGGCCAAATTGTTGACAAGAATCTCGCAGATATTTGTTGTTTGCTGGATGGTAGTTGAATCATCGGCATGGATTGAACATATCGATAAATCAGTGAACCCAGGTATGTTTTTGTCATCTGAATAGAGATCTCGATTTCTTTCATCCAAAATTCATTGGATTGGTTTGAGAGAAAATCTACAGGAAACCATGGTTTTTACCTTTAAGTATGGGGGGTTCCTGTATTTTTTCCGTAAACCAATCCAATGAACAATTTGAATACATCACATGGTTTATTTATCGCTATGCTTGACCAGTCATTCGTGTGTCTAGCGCTGCTAAATTTCTGAGCCATAATTGTCTCTCATCATATAGAGGTTTCCTGAATTGGGTGGTATCCCTTAATCATTCATGTTAATAGGATCTTCCATATCATTCTAAACCATCCATTTTGGGGTACCCTCTTTTAAGAAAACCCCCATATCCAATGGTATAAAGTCCATTGCACCTACGATCCATTGGCCAAGGATCATGAAGCATAATGCTCACTTAGCTCGGACTTGTCTCGCAGTGACAGCCAAGATTGCTCTGCAATGTTAGGGGGACTCCAAGGAGGACCCACCCTTCAGTATCAATGGCCATTTCAGGAACCTAAATTGGAGGTACCTACCATATATAAGGCGGTTGACTTGGAAGGATGCAGTGTTGGCACATGATGCAGATGGGCACATCCTCTCCCGGAACTGATTCCCCTGAGCCTCAGATCCGTCGATCCGTTCCATCAAGTTGTGTTGTTCCACCTTTTGCGAACCAACGTGTTTCCGTTGTGGATATAGGCATGATAGATAATTCACCATGGTTGTTGCTCAAAACCAGATCATCCGTCTTTGCTAGATAGCTACCCTTCCTAAGAGTCAAATCCTCATGTTTGCTGAGTTAAACCACCATTTTTGAAATTTCAATCTCAATCATTGTTGCTTAAGTATGGTTGAATAAGCATGCTTAAAATAGTTGAACCATAATTTCCTATATCATCTTCAGTCATCTGCAAAAAAAAAAAAAACATATGTGGGGGGTTCCTGAAATAGGGCTACTCCTAGTTCAAATGTATTCGAATAGATTCAAGTATATTCAAATATATTTAAATAGACTATCTACAAATCCCGATGCACATCTAGCAAATGCGAGAGAGAGGTGCTGGAGGCAACATCGGAACAAAGTTAAAACAGCAAGATCCGGAGCATGAAAACCTTTACTGAAGTTTAAGGGCTTATGCCGTGAGCACTTCAAGCTCCCGTAACCAAAGTTATATTTGTAGATGAAAACCTGTGAGCTGAAGTTCCCCTGGATGGCTGCTGATTTGTTTGGAAAAAATGTTTCTGGATAAAAACCAGTGACCTCAGCCTTTCACTAACTCTCATGTTTAAAATCCAACTTTGGCTGAAACCCCTGAGTTTGACGTTTGGCAAAGTTCTTCAAAAAAAACTCTTATTGGATGAATACCGGCGCTTGAGGGCTTTTCACCAGGTCCTGAAAACCCGTCTGTAACGTTTTTGGAGTACAGGCCAAAGCCATCTGTGAGCTAAAACCAGGCGCGCCAGCCCTAGGTTTTTAGCCCTTGTGCCCAAACGTCTTTTTTTCTATTTTGGAGTAAGGAATGAAACAGGGGGTGGGATGACAGAGATGGTCTGCTGTCTCAACAAGGATGATGTCGAACAATCAACAGAATCAATACATGAAAACATGGAATGAGCTGAGGCCTGTCCTTGGAATGGCGCAAGTGCCAGTACTGAGCCAGAACAGGCTCTGGGAACTTCTCCAACACCGCAGCCGGCAACTTCTCCAAAGCAGCGGCAAAAGCCTCAGCGTGAGACTTCTTTGGGTGCCCGTTTTGTGGCAGGTAGCAGACGGTGACTCTCAATGCCTCTTTGTAGAGACACAGTTCTCGGTCAAGGTCTTCAAAATCACTGGTCGCCTGAAAGGAACCGTCTGCCTTTGCCTGGGTCAGCTGATGGCTAATTGCCCTTTGGACCTTTGACACATTGGCAACAGTCGGCATTGGGGCGCTGGTCTCTCGCATGGCTCTCTGCATCTCAGAACCTCACGGGATTTCTTCACACGAGGACCACCAGAGACTCGACGTTTCTTGGGCGCGCGTTCGGGCCATAACGTCCAAAGCCAACAAATCCCCAGTGTCATCCTCTGCAGCGCTGGAGCTGTCCTGGGATTCCCCATGACTGAAGGGATGGTGTTTTTACCACGGTTTTTACCGCCCATAAATATGGTGATAACTAGGGGATGGTTTATGATGATTATCATTATTTATCTTTATTTACTATTTATCATTACTTATTATTATTGTTATTATGATTGGGTTTGCCACAAGTGTCTAACATGATAATATCCCAAAAATCAACCAAAAGCTATTCAAGCATACGGATTTAATGTATCTGGGGATATATGTAATTATCTGAGGATATAATGGATACAGTATATTCTATGTACTGTATCCAATGATGATATATCAGTCAAAAGAACTCCCCATATACCATGTTAAACTGGGTACAATGAGCGCATTTAGTGAACATACTGCTTGGGTAAGTACATGACACTTTAAACAAATGGTGGAAATTTAGATAATATACCAGCTGACTGTGGAGCTGGGCCACGTTCCATCATGCCATCTAGGAGGTGTTTTCTGAGGTCTGAAGATTCTCCAAAAGGTTTAACATAACGATATATCCCATTATATTGGATAATTCCCATTGGAGAATTCCCATTACATTGGAGAATTCCCATTAATTAACCAACTAGTACTGAACATATCAACTACATCCCATCATAAACCCATTGTAGTTGGCTGGTTGGTGGTGTACCTACCCCTCTGAAAAATATGAGTTCGTCAATGGGTTTAGGATTATCTGATTATCCCATATATTATGGCCATATATTATGGAAAATAAAAGTCATGTTCCAAACCACCAACCAGATATAGTTAGATTATCCCATTCAATAGATGATTATCCCATTATTATCCCATGATTATCCCATGATTATCCCATTAACAAAACCACCAACCAGTTGGTAAATTCCCCAATTATATTCTTGAGACCCCCCAGGAGGATCGGTCAATCCCGGCTCTATCTTGTCAGGCCTGGATTCGACTGAACAGTCGGAACGCCGACTGGGGACTTTCAACAAGGGAAATCATTTGGGCTTCCCATTCTGAGATGATCAACCGAAAAAAAGATTGGTTCTCCATAGCTATGTTGGTTTAATGGAGGCTATCCACTTTCCTTCTTACCCAACTTGAAAATCATCACTGGTTGGTGGTGCAATAACCACTTTCAAAAAAATTAGTCAATGGGAAGGATGACATCCCATATATTATGGAAAAAACATGTTTGAAACCACCAACCAGATCATTGTTAGCAGGTAAATCATCGAACGAACATGGGCCATGTTCAATATTAATCCCATAATTCATCACTATTAATAGATATGAAAACCATGGAGGCCATGGTTAAGCTGCATGAAAAATAACAATCAAATATGCCCGTTAAATCCCTTTAAATCTCATTAATTCCCCATGAAAACCCCCATGAAATCCCTATTGAATCCCCATTGAATAACCATTAAATTAGTAGCAAGAACCTTCCCTTCCCTCGCAACTTACCGCCTTGGAAACAGCTTTGGGTGCCGCTTTCGGTGCCAGGGCACCTAATGTCCTGGGAGATGGCACCACTCATTGCTACTTCCCATGAATTGGAGAAGATCATCCAACTTAGTGAGTGGTTACTGACTGTGGCTCTAATCCAGTTATAAATGGTATGATCCACTTAGAAAACTTACGATCACCAGGCTTATTCACGGGATAATCCTCCAAGTAAGCAACAAGCATACTAGGAGTTCAACTCAACCAGCGAAAAGGCTTGATTTACGTTCACCTATTTTGATCTGGTTGGAGGTTTCAACCCCTCTGAAAAATGATGGACTTCGTCAGTTGGGATGATGACATTCCCAATACACGGAAAAATAAAAAATGATCCAAACCACCAACCAGTTATTATATTTTTTGATATGGAGAAACAACAACTGATTTGTTTAAAGTTGTTAAGCAACAATCAATCTTGATTTACTTTTAGGTCAGTGTCTTGATATGGAAAAACATGAGATGTTTAGCAACAAACAAACTTAAATTATTTTTTTATAAGGAACTGAATTTATATATGCGGTGAAAACAGTATTTTAAGTTATTATATAATCAACAACAATGTTTACTTGCTTTTAATCATTCAAAACAATGCTATGTCACTAGGCCAAAAAAAACGACAAACAACTTTGTCTTAATTTTAGCTAACTTTAGTGATATCAAATCAAAACAATGATTGACTCACAAAGAAATTTCCTGCGACTTTGGGATCTTTGGGGTGTATTTTGTCGTTCAGAAAGCACAGAAAGCCAAATTGGCCAATGGGATAACGATGGAGATCATGTGTTTGTACAATTTGTACATGAAGTAATTTGAGATTGGGCTTTCACATGGTTTCACATGGTCTAAGCGGCTACGTCCTCAAGTATGCTGGGATAGGTAGCCGCCATCATAGGTGCGAACTGATGTCATTTTGGCAATCACCATGGGGATAAGGGCGTATCGCCTTGGAAAAAATCGTTGGTCAAGGTTCGGTTCCTGTCTCAACCAACTCAAATCGAGGATACAAAAAAAAGTCAGGCCACTTATCTATCTTATTTGTCCAAGCAGTAAGTGGGATAATCCCAAGGCACCTAGAGATTCTTCCGAATCCTGCGTTCTTTATTCCTCTTGACTCATAGGACATGTTCATTGGCTATGAGTCAAGGCGGCACCTCAAGGTACCCTAGCTGGTATAGCTGGATGTAAAAATTACCCCAAATATATGGTAATCTGGTTGGTTTTAACCATCCACAAATAGTAATAGGTTAATGGCAATAGTGTAATGGTAAATGGATGTAGTAGTCATAGCTGGAAAATGGATGTCATAGTGTGCAATAGTAATAGGTTTTGACCACAAATGTTCAACGGCCCTGTGATTACTTGCCAAGTTTTGCAGAGATCTGATGCAAGTAGAAACGGGCAAAATGTGTTTGGGACCTAGAATTACCCTCTGGTTATGTCAACAGTTTGCGACATTGATAGCATGGCCCAGTCGAAATTGTTGATTTTCCCATTAATAGCATGGTGATTTTAACCATAGTTTTTTGCATGTTTACCAAGTCACGCATGGTCAACAGCATCAGGTTTTGTGGGTGATCTCTCCAAGTACCCTGTGGTAAACATACAAAAAACTATGGAAAATCACCATGTTTAATGGGTAAATCCACTATAAATGGTAATTTTCAATAGCTATGTTAGTTTACCAGAGGGTATATGAATACTGGTCGTTGCCGACAGACACATGTAGACAAATGACCATGTGAGAAATGCATGTATCTTAATATAGACACAATAAAACATGGTAATTGATGTGAGTGCAGAAAACACCATGAACGCAAATCACTAAGTTAATTTACAATTCGGTAAATTATGATAATTATGGTTTATGTATGGTGGATATATGTATATATATATATATTAAAATTAAAATGGATATAACATATAAAACATGATCATTTGAATATAAACCAACTATGAGGTGAATCTAAACTATACAACCAAACTATCATTTATCATTTATAACATTTGATAGATATTTTTTCATGAGGTGAATCACCAACAAACATCACCAAGTGGCGCAGCAGCAGAGCTTGTCATCACCTCTGCTGGGATTGTTGGCCGGTGTCATCAGTCACATGGCGTGCAGGAAAATACACTGAGTTCGGTGATTTTCCGCTTGAAAACCCCATTTCGATTGTGGATTTCCAATTGCCACCTTTATCACCTTTGATTACCGGAGAAAAAAAATTAACATAGACCCTGCCTAGGATTTGGAAGATTGGTGAAACCACTAAAAATGGGTGAAAAAATCAGGGTCGAACTGTTGATTTACCGAAGGGTATAATGTGGGTCAAACAATGCCATAAACCAGCCCATTTTTGATACTTCATACATGTTTATACCACCCATGTAAATATCCATTTATGGTGATTTTGGAGATGGGTTACTATTGTTTTAACCACATTACACGGTATAGATATGTATAGATGGTGAAAAGAAATGAAGAATTTGTTGTCATGGATCGGTTTGCCTTGGGAGTCCTTGAGAATACGTTCACTTATAAAAACGAAGCCCCCTGGAATCTTCACAACCCGCAAAAGCTTCGCTTTTTGAATCAGCAAAGACATGTTCATCTGCTTCTATGGTTGACAAGATGAACACACTTCTGATTCATCGCAGCCACCACATCAGAACTTGTGGGTGAGCACGACTCGCTGGACTCTTTCAGGGTGAAGAATTCAAATTGCTATCAACTCCCACTATTTCACCAGCCGTTTTAGGTACCTAAATCAGAAGTACCTACCATATGTAAGGTCTAGGCAAGGTGTATGTCAGTTGATAATATGGCTTTACAAGGTACAGTTCCTCCATTCTAGGGTCCTGAAATCCCATTGACTAATTCTTGGTATTGACAAGCACTTTTCTTGGCATCAATCCCCGCTTCTTACCAATTACTCCCTGCAATTTTAGTAATTTCCACTTGGCATTATTAATTTCCACTTTTTTTGGCATGAATCCCAAATGATATTGCTATTACTGCAGACTGTCTTCAGTATCGATCCACACTGCTATTGTGTTCTTGGTATAATTACCCTCTGGTTATCTCAAAATAGTTATTGAAAATGGCCATTTATAGTTGATTTACCTATTAAAAAATGTGATTTTCATAGTTATGGGTAGTCCCTTTTGATATGATGATGTCCTCTCCGCTACTGGCACACTTCATGGGTGAAATCTACCATGAAGTCTACCCATGTCTAAGATGTTTCTGTGGCGGCGTCCGGAATATATATTGATTCAAAATCCTGTATTGGTAGTTCTTTCCCATCTGGTTGGTAGTTTTAACTCTCTTAAAAAATATGAGTTCGTCAATGGGAAGGATTATCCCATGTTTTTAATGGAAAATAAAAAATGTTTGAAACCACCAACCAGCCATTATATGCCCACTCTATCCCCACTACATCCCCAGCACATCCTCATTGCCTACCCTTACATCCCCAGCATATCCCCGTAAATGATTGCTAAAACCACCATTGTCACCATTTCAAATGAATATATCAACTTATAAATCCGATATGTTTGGTTTTATGCCATTATACACTCATTACTGAGGGCAAAATGGGATATTGCCCAAACATATCACCATTTCAGGGTCATATCTCCATTTCCACTTCGATGATGGATCTTACTTCGAGTTACCGTGGACTGGTTGAGGACCGACTTCGCTCCCCTCAGGTGTGCAGGGGGAAGCACTGCTCGACTCCCTGGACTCCCTGGATCCTGGGGAAATTGACGAAAATGGCTACCGGGGGTGCAATTGGGCTGGAAACTTTGGGTGTAACATGCTATAACTAGTTGGATTTGTCACATTTTAGTACAGGATGGGGCCCCCCAGTGATGTGAATGTTGGTTTATATCCCATAACAAAACCCCATGAACTAGTTCGTTATATCTACCATAAACCAGAGAATTCAACCACTTTTTTAAGGCAACTGAACGCTATCGAACGGGGGCCCCATCCTGTAGGATATGTGGTGTTTAACCATTGTCTTGTCCTGAGAGGGCTACATTTCATCCAGTGCTCTGCCCTGATCCGAGGTGGTTATTTGTTGGACCTGATGTCTCAATCCCAATACCCTCTGGTTATCTACTATAGCCATGGAAAATCACCATTTTTCATAGGTAAACCATCTATAAATAGGCCATTTCCCATGGCTACGTGAAATAACCAGAGGGTAAATCTTGCTTTGAGTCTTCATATGAGTTCTTTGAACACAGGGTACCCCCCCAATTTTATTTTCGGTCTCCAGTCTCCATTACTTCTTCTTTCATATCATTCATGTTTTATTCGTTTTTTTTTAAGGAAATATGGCGTGTCATGTCCGGAGCCTCACCAATGAATTTCTCTTTGAACATATCATTTTTCCTATGAAATGGCCAATGAAATTCCCTATGGAATGACCATTGATGACCATTTTACCCTCTGGTTATGTCAAACATAGCTATTGAAAATGACCATTTTTTCGTGGATTTTCCCATAAACAATGGTGATTTTCCATAGCTATGTTAATTTACCAGAGGGTAAGTGATCTCCCCAATGGGCTCATCCCCACATCGTGCGCAGTGCTGAGGCCCAACGATTTCTTTGGCTCGGGCGCTTCCTCAGTCGCGAAGGGCGACGGATGTTCATCATGTGCTCGGTGGTGGTGCCCCGGTTCGTTTACGCAACCGGTTGATGGGGATGTATAGTTGATACAGTTGATTTATGTTAGCTAAGTTGGTTTATAAGTAGTAAAATTTAAGGTTTTGTGTTAATTATGACTATAGTTCATTAGGGGTTATAAACCAACTTTATTATTGGGGTGACGCCAACTTGCAGGGATGTTTGAGCATTTAGGTTGGTTTAATATGTTTGCGTTCAATCGCTTGGATCTATTTAGCATGGCTGATCTCCATGCATATCCTAGATGCCATGCATTTGTTGCCTAGTTGATTGGTATATTCCCATATTTTGCTGCCACTTAATTTGTTGATTTGAATTGTCAGATGACTATTAATGTATATATATATATTCAAAGCAACAAATTAAGTTGTAGTAACGTAACCTTCCAAGATTAACCCGGTGTTTTTTCAGCTTGGAGCTACTGAGAAAATCAGGGCCCCGAGTTCACCATCGCCCATGTAGCAACCATTTCAGCAGGGGCGATGCCTGGCAAACCCAATGGTTTTTGGTTCAACCGCAACATCTTGCTGGTTAATAATGATTAATAATAATGTCAAGTCAGGATTAGTCAACACCCCGTCCCAATTTTTGTTTGCAATTTAAAAACAGGTGGTCCCCCAGGATTAATAAACCGTTTGGCTAGGACATGATTAATCAACCCCCTTTGCCGAAATCCATGTTTTTATCCAACATTTTTTATTTCCAATTCTATTTATTTCCGATTGTTTTTTTACCTTTTTTTTATCATCATTGTTATACTTCAGGTTTAAGTTGATCAAAAAACAACTATTCCCCAAATGATCGATTTCTAAATGAAATCTTTATAAAAATCATCAGTTTGGATAGCTCCCAAAGGGTACCCCCCATGAGCCCATGTCCCCCATTAATAATAACCAGGATTTGCACCTGATTAATCAACCACCTTTCTGAACCATGAGATTTTAACAAATCCAATAGAATTCTATTAAGATCTAATTGACTCAAGCCATATCCAATTTTTTATGGTTCAGAGTTGCTTATTATTAAGG
>Ga0126342_10000540_pt1 | contig 42365 bp, 34 predicted proteins | sample Cyp1metagenome_FD_92528 | JGI IMG/M metagenome (GOLD analysis project Ga0126342, IMG submission 92528) | Coral microbial communities from Lord Howe Island, Old Settlement Bay, Australia - Cyphastrea 1 metagenome | ecosystem: Host-associated > Invertebrates > Cnidaria > Coral ...
AGTTACATCAGTTGTTCCTGCCCCCCCCTCCCCCCCCTTTCAGAGCAGCATTGTAGAGAAGCAGAAAACACTGTAAAAAACAGTACAAAATGCACATTCAGCAGTGTGTGTGCGCGTGAACACCCCGTCGGAGGGAACAACAATATAATGGTGATTTCATTCGTTCAATTCTCGCTCATTATCCACAAATTCATTGTTCCAAATTCATGATCCAAATGAACTATAATGTAGTAACTATGGATTCTATTATCTGTAGCTGTTCAGGAGCTCCTCCCGCCCCGAGCGCGGCGGCCTTCACCGCCTTTCCGGCGCCTGTGGCTGCGCCGTGCGCTCCGTTCGCTCCGCCCAGGGGCCCTCAAGGGCCATCCTTGGGTGCCTTGGAGCAGCAACAAATGGTGGGTTTTACAGGAGATTTCACCATGAAAAATCAAAAAAACATGATTAAACACATGTTATATGCGGATTGAGAAGTGTTGCCTTCTCTGAAAAATTGATATGATTCAGATGATTCCCTGTGTAGATGCACCCCTGTAGGGGTTTGGTCTAGGCTGCGGAAACACAAACAGGTTTCAGTTCAAATTCTATATAGAAATTGCAACGCGCTTGATCTAAACCAATCATTCAAGAATATTTTACTGTAAATATGTTTTCAAATAATTTTTGATACTCTGGAGCGCACCAGCAAAAAAATGAAAATTATAGCCACAGGTGTGAGGGTTGAAGGTGCATGTCTATCAAATATACGGGCAGTTCAAAGTGCCAAAGCGAAGCTTCACGAGGGCTATATATATATATATATATATTGAAGGTGGTTGGGATGATACATGTTTGAAATAAATAAAAGGGGTTGACGCGTTTCCCCATCGTTTTCCAAGCGCGTTGTTTGTTGGCCGTGTCAGCCGCGTCCCAGGCGATGCGGAGGTGAAGGCTGCAGCCTCCGCTGCGCTGAGTAAATTCATGAAGGACGACTGGCCTGGCCGGTCGTCGAACGTCGATCCGTTGTTTAAAAAGGGGTTACAACGGGTAACAATTGGTATTTAGTACAATGTGAGGCCCCCGTTCGATAGCTAAGTTGGTGCACATAACTCGAATAACTATGGTTTATGGCATTTATAACTTATAACTGGGGGGCCTCACGTGGTAGGGAAACCTATTTAGTGACTAAGCCCTATATTGTTAAGAAATGTAAAGAATCTTTATGAGGGGTTACATGGGGTTTGATATGGTTTGATTCATGTTTGAAAATATATGTCTTAAGGAACCCCCTTGGATTATGGATGTTCCTAACCTATTTTTTGTTTATTGTTTTAAAGGTCAGAAACCACCAACCAGATGATGGCCATGAGCTTAGCAGGGAATGGATGGGAATGTGACGCCCGCTTTGCACCAGTAAAAAGTTGTCCATTTCTCCTCAACTGACTGGATGGGAATTTCTGAACATTTCCGAATCATCTTGTTTGAAGATGTTTATTTGCTTTCGCACATGGGAATATGGTTTAATTGTATCTATATATATATATGTAATATATATATATATCATCGGGTTGCTGAAGTCCAATTGATGGTTGATACTGGAATAGGAACTTATTAACCATGAGTAACCACGCATTAATCATCAAGCATTATCCATAGATGTGTATGGAATTACCCAGCAATTGAGATAATTGTTGTGTGTGACCGGCAATAGCAATTTGTGGGTATGATGGTACAGTAGCAATTGGGATATGATTGTATTGACATCTGGTTACAATACCAGCAATTGATGGTTAATAATTGGGATATGATGGTAACGGATAATATATAAGCAACTTGATATGATACTTAGGTGTGACTGAACATAGCGGGGATACTGGTATACTAGTGCCATTGTCATTTCAATGGGAAATCGTGATTTACCAATTGATTTAGGGGTACCCTATTGCCAGACAACATCATAAATCATTTCGGGGCATAATAAGGTATAATAACATATAGTAACCAACAAACATAGTTTTCAAAATAGGATCTATATTAGAGTTAACCTTTCAAGATACATGATATTACATATATCTAATGCCCGATAATGCATTACCTATGTTGGTCCACAAAATGCATACCAGGTATGCATACCAGGTTTTACACAGAAATAACCAATTGCCATTGAACTATTTAACATGTGCTCCATTGGGATCAGAGACAGTCCTTTGAGTTTGGACATATAGGGAGGTTCAGTGGAATCACGGAGAGTCGGACATAAGTTTCCCCATCCTTTATGAAAACATAAGGTTATTTTCATGAGGTGATATGGTTATCTGGTTGGTGGTGACTGGAACATGAATGGATGACTTTTCCATTTGTTTTGGGAATGTCATCATCCCAACTGACGAACTCCATCATTTTGCAGAGGGGTTGGTTGAAACCACCAAGCAGATTATTATTAACCATCATTAGTGTCATGAACCATATAATATAACCATTAATATTTATATAACCATTAATGTATATAAACAGTAATGAACCATATAATATATACCATTAATATCTAACCATTATTAACAGTATATTACCAACCAATGGTAGGGCTCCACCACCAACCAATGGTAGGTCAACTACTCGCGCTCCCAGGACTTGCCCAACGACTCGCCCAGCCAGCCCAGCCACAGCCACAAGCGTCTTAGCTGTTTTTTGTACCCCCCCATGTTTACCATGTTTATGGGTGGTAGAAACAGGTATACTCCATGAACATAATGTTGGACATTATTATGAACATATCATACTTATATATATAATATATATATATACTTTGGCTGGAGTTAGTTAACTAAGTTAACTAGTTAGTTTGACTGGATCATCATCGGGGATAGTTCGTGGGTGGGTTATGACCCACCTACTAACTTTCCATTTTTTGCGTTTCTCCCATGCCCATCTTGAATGTGCCAGGTCCATAGTGTGGTCCTAGGTTTTGGGGAAAATCTGCGGTTGAAAACCATGTTTTTTCTCTCGAAACTGTGGGGTTTTCCTGGAAATCTTACCTTTTCAAAAGAAATCCTGGTACCAATTGGTTTTAGGGATTGGTTCCAAAAATTGGTTCCAGGGATTTTCCCATGGCCAGGCGTTCGCGTTCGCGAAGTGGGCGAAGTGGGCGAAGTAGTGGCCTGGCCGACCTGTCGGGGGATCATCGACCAGCTGCATGGAGGGGTTTAGCTGCGATATCCATGGAGGGGTTTAGCTGCGGATAAATCTACAGGACCAGATTGTCTCCCGAAAAATCTTGGGGCTTTCCGGGTTTTCCTGTAGAAAAATTGCGAAAAAAGCGGTTCTGGGACTTCAACGGTTGAATATGATCTCCGTCTGCGGCTCTTGGAGCTCCCCGGGGCCAGAAACGTTTTTTCATGGCTCCCACAAGAGGTATAAAAGTGATTCCCCATGTCGATGATACTGGACTATTCCATGGGAGGACATGAGATTACAAAGACTATAGACAAAGGTAAACATGGGTAGTTTCATGCTCTATAATCATATGTGTGTGATGCATGCTTTATCATGCTTTCATATGTCATATTTATATATATTTATTGCACAGCATGCTTGAGGGTAGTGTAACAGTGTATCTGAAGATTGGCCATTATACATTCATGATCACGTGGGTTTTTCTCAAAATAAGTAACTTCCAATCAATTGACTCATTTTCCCTATCGAATAGACATAATTGGGGGGATACCCAATTCTCAGACATGTTGCTGCTTATATAAATATTCATTAATATTGCATTTAATATCAGAATATATCACCATTATGAGCTCATTATATCACTATTAACATCTATTAACCATCAATTCTTCGCAGTTTGCCACACCATGGGTGCCACCCGTTTCCGCCTTTTGGAACCTGTCTCCGACCGTTTGTTTCCTCAGGTTCCACGTCGCGGCGGCGGAGGAGGAAGAGAAGCCGCTCGCGGAAGCGGAAGAAGAGCAGCAAGGAAGGTGCGGGTCCCGGCAGCTGGGGCAATTACCATAGTTGGGGGAATAACCATCCATTCACCAATGAACTTTTGGAGGTATACCAGGGGTTTGACCCATCTCCAGATCATTTTGGGAGATATGTTCAGACACATTTAGTGATTTCGCCATCAGATTTATGAATTTCTTGGGTGTCATCTCCTGGTCCCTTCATCACTCCAAGTGGTGTCTGAATGGTGTCTGAAAATGCGGTACCCCCAAACATCTATTAGTCCTAAAAATGTCATAAAATCACCATTTGGGGGGTAGCCCCCACATGTTCTGACACGTCCAAGATTCAGAGTGTCGGTGACATCCTGTATGGAAAAAAAGCACAAAAAAGATAGGGTTCACTAGGCTTTATAACTCCCATTAAAGATCAAAAGAGATGGTTCGACCCTCTATTCCCTATGTTCTCCAACATTATCCGAGTCTATACATCAATTTTTCCCCATCAAAATCCCCAAAAAAAGAACGACTCCCGAAGGTCATTTCCTGCCCAGGTGATGAAACTTTACTGGAACCACCCCCTGCGCCCCGAAGCAAATGGGATGATTCTACCACACCGGCCTGGATGCAAGTGACTTGGCGCCAGTTGATGTCATAAACCACAAAAACTGGGAATATCTGGGAATGGTGATTTGGAACATGTGTTTTTATTGTTCCATATATTGGGAACAATCATCCCATTTGGCTGAAAATAATGAATACATATGAATACCTGGTTGGTGGTTTGGAACATTCCATATATTGGGAATAATCATCATCCTAACTTTCTAATTGATGAGTAAGAAAATCTACCACAAATACTGGGAATGGTGGTGACTGGAACATGAATGGATGATTTTTCCATATATTGGGAATGTCATCATCCCAACTGACGAACTCCATCATTTTGCAGAGGGGTAGGTATAACCACCAACCAGCCCACAAAATTGATTGGGAATGCTAACCATACCACATAAAAAAGGTGATGACTGGATTGTTTTACCCACACTAGTGTTGACCCCTGGTATGATTGTTGATTTAAAAAGGGTCGTACGGTACGAGTATACTGGCTTAAGTTTGCCGTATGAAAACTTGATCCATGATGGGAATCCATGTGAATTGGCAGTTTTTTGTACCATTCCGAGGAATCTGAGCTGCCTGATATTGTTTCCAATCCCATCTCATGACAACCAAAATGAAGCAAAACCAAAACGGTTTGTCCCAATGGGGCATACCCTCAACACATGTTGGGAGAAAGACAGCAGACCATGAAATTTAGGGCTACCTATGGCTACCTCATTTTCAGAACCTTAAATGATTGCTGGAAACCGTGAAAGGCCACGGGGGTTCTTTGGTCCACAGGATCTCATGATTTGGGCGGGAAATTCAATGGGGGGTATGACAGGTGTGTCTTGGAAAAGTAGCTGTGGGCCATCAGATGTCACATGTGGGAGTCGTGATCAGATTGATGGTCTTCAAACATGGTTTAGTCATGTTTAGTCTGAGATTATGGTGATTAGACGTGTTGAAACTTCCCAAGTTTTGCTGGGGGATGCATTGTTCTTAATTATCAAGCTCTGATATTGGTTGGTTCAGGCAGTACATGCCTTTGCAGGGAGACTTTGCGTGGGCTGGTTCAATCTTGGCACCTTGGTACTTGTAAAACTGAAGATTTCAGTCATAATTCCTAGAAGATCATTGGCTTTCAGTGATATGAATGCCCCACCGTTGTGGAATCTGGCACAGCTTCCATTGAACAGTAAATGAAATGATGAGTTTCCATTGGCATGCTTTGGGATTTTCTCTGAGCATCCTGATCGCAGCCTAAGAGCCTAAAAGGACAACACCAGAGGTGGTGTCAGAGATGTTTGTCCCACTATGGTGTTTCAACGCTGTTGATTGAAAACATGCTATAACATACTATAACAACTTTACTCGAGCACACGCTTTTGAAAGTTATTTTGAGTGTAATTGTATACGTGTTGCAAAAATGTCATATCTCTTCATGTACACATAAACTTTACCCACTTTGACAACACAATGAATTCACATCAAGCACAAAATCTAAAGGCAACACCCACCACTCTTGTCATCTCTGGATATGTCGGGGGAGCCAACCAGCCCAATAGGGGCCCCAGGGTGGGTAACTTTTTCAGATAGGCCATGGGATTCACTAAGTGATGAGTAAGTGGCTTAAAATCTACCACATACACTGGTTGGATTGGAACATTTTTTTTCCATATGACATGGGAATGTCATCATCCCAACTGACTACTACTTGTGTGAACAACTGACTGTCATATTTTTTCAGAGGGGTAGGTCAACCATCAACCAGGTTATTAACCATCATCAACCATATAATATAACCATATATTAATCATTATTAACAGGATATTAACCACAAGGGTAGGTATACCACCAACCAGTTATACATCCAAAATTCCATGACTTATCAAAAAATGTCAGGATATGGTCGAAGCCTTGAAGAACGACTCAACGCGACCCAGAACTTCAACGGCTTCCACAGCTTCACCCCCCGCAGTGTCCAAAAAGAACGACCCGGACCAACCCAAAGGCGCGCCTTCGGGTGGATGACGAGTGGGTGGAATCGCGTTTGAAAATTCGGTAGCCCTAACTTTATATTTTCGGGGGATGTACGGATATATAATGATGTACTGTATATATAATATTTATATAATTAAATATTATATATATATATATATATCCCATGCTCAGGAAAACTCTTACTCCATCTGACGTATGTTGAGATATTTTGGATGACCTGTGGCGTCAGCGTCAGTGGATAGTTTGAGTTGGTTGTCTTGGATCATGGCTAGGCCCAATAGTATACCCTCTGGTAAACTAACATAACTATGGAACATCACATTTTTTCATGGGAAAATCCACTATAAATGGCCATTTTCAATAGCTATGTTAAATTACCAGAGGATATTTACCATTATTTACCTACAACACTGGGCCATTTGCGGGGTAAATGTTGGTAAATATTCCAGCACCATGGCGCAGATGGGTATAGTAATTAGCCTCCGAAAAAAAAGACAAGTTTCAATTCACGACCAGTCAAACCAGTCGAGTGATGCCAGTGGGTCACTGCAGCAGAGAAGGCCAGGGGCTGAGGGGTTTCGCCAAAAACCGTGTGCCTCACACTTTGATGGTTAACCACCATTTTTCCGTGTAAAACAGGCAGGGAGACTACCCCCTTTTGTTAATGATATGTTATTTAAGAATGACATGTATAGAACGTATTTCCACCAGGAAAATCTTGGTAAACTGGTTAAACCCGCATGTTGATATTCGTGTTTACAGCTTATCACTATAGCGTCAGGGCACAAAGTCATTGATCTCCCTGCGCATCTCATCCGAGTGCTGCGTCTCGGTCTGATTTTGTTTGCAACGTTTCGGAACCACAACTGGTTGGTGGTTTGGGAATAATCATCCCAACTGACTCAACTGACTTTCATATTTTTCAGAGGAGTAGGTATACCACCCACCAGACAAAGGTGTGTTTGAAAATGGGGGGGTCTAAAATATCATTGGCGTATCCCAAATGATCTAAGTCATTAGGCCATGGCTTCGTATTGTCTATGGTGATGACTGGGGTACCCCCATGACGACTGGGAACCTCTAAATGGGTTTACCATTGGATGTGGTGGTATTTTCAGACAGGTATGTCACCACCGACCATCGGTAAATATTGGAGATATGTCATGGGATATGACCAACCACAATTGGTGAAGGCAATATTGGGCACATAGTGAGGATATCATATTATGATATAATAGGACTATATGTTCAATTTAGTTTGTCATACAAAAATTCTGGATTTAGCAAACCAAAATGAGGTTGACCGTAAACATTGGGATATGACAAGTTTTCACGGAATATATGCGATTATAACTAGGTTTCTGGAAGATAATGGATCTACTGGGATTAGATGGGATTCGTATGGAACAGGAGGGATCCCGTAGTGAGATGTCATCGGGTACATAACAATCCAAAATCTCAAGATGTTTTTGCTATAGATTTCTGGTGATGTTTTTGTGGTGGGCCTGTGATTTTAGGATACCCTCTGCTAATTTAACGCTATTGAAATGGCTCATTAACAGTTGAGAAAAACCTATTCCAAATTCCAATTGGAGATTTTACATAGCTATGTAAACGTTTACCAGAGGGTACATATTGATACATATATTAACACACCAGAAAATATGGTGTCGTGGGTAACGTACAGCCAAATCTGTGGATCCAGATCCGTAGGTCAGTTTTGGAAGTGGGCCAGGAGCGGGTAAATTATGGTTGCTATTTGAATACGTTCAAGAGGAGTGGGCCATGAGTTATTAAGCATTGTCTTTCGTTGATTTATCTTTGATGATCCGTTTGTGCTGAAAAAAATGCAAACATATTGACATATATCCAGTCATGTAGGGAAATATACCATACATGGAGCATATGGGTTTGGTGGCTTGTCCCATATATAAGCCCAATTTTAAGTTTATGCGTAAGTAAATCCGACTTGCCTAAATCAAAACTGTCTATATACATCTTTATTTATGAATAGATGTAGCAGTATAGTACGTATACAAAATATTACAAAATTAGGTGTATATATATATACAGCACTATGTACAGCATTACATAGGCCATCTAGTATTACTATGACTTAAACCAACGAATAATCTTTGAATCAGGCTCTCAGGTTGGCTACATCAGAAAAAAATCGGATGTTTGGTACCTTTTAAGTATCATGAATTCGCACCTTGTTGGCCTTGTTTTGGGCTTTGAAATTCAATGTCCTGAACCAGACCTTTTAGGTGTGGAGGAAGCGTGATCTTTTTCGGAGTGATTCATTAAGGTGGATGTTTTTCATGCGCAAATTTATTGCAGGTGTTCTGCGCAATCAGCCAGAATGGTCATTCATAGTACATTATCGTACATTATCCATGAAGATATACAACCTAATATCCATTTCCATCATTTATCAATAATCATGGACGCATAAGACTGGAATTCATCGTATTGCATCATATTGCTTTAATCTCCATCAATCTTCCGCTTCAGCTTTCAATTATCCTGGTCTCCAGATCTGTTAACCTAGGATTGGCAAAGCTGGTTCGACCATCAGAGAGGTCATCAGCAGGAGCGCTCTGCAAATTGGGAGACTAATGAAGGGTAAATTATAGGGATTTATGGTGGATTTACCGTGGGTTTGTGATGGAGAATTGGTTATAAGTTGGTTTAAAACTTTATCCAACTATAGAAAGATAAATCCTGGGCCAATCCAACAGTTACAGTAGCCTGTTTATAAGCCAACTTAGCCATCATTTGGGGGCCCCTCCCTGTACGCCCCGATAATAATAGACCACGGCAATGGACACTGATTTGTTCATTATTTTTCAACATCATCCATTTGTAAAAGTGTTTTGGTTTCCCAACAACTTGTTTATTGTTGAACTCATTGATTGTTCTTGGTCATTACCTAAATCTTCAATCTTGTTGTACACAATGATATTAATTCTTCATTTTGATTGGGCAAATTATATGATCTTTGTTGTTTAAGTATGGCAAGTATGGTTTTCTAGATCACTAGATCACCATTCTTGTGGGGGAAAAAATCACCTTAATCACCATCTTTCTGGGAAAACATGGATTTCTGGGAGAAAAAAGCGTGTCACGTGTCCGTGTCACAGATGGAGATCGAGGACCGGGTCGGATATCAAGGTGAATCACTTGCCGCACGAGCCACATGGAAGCCGCTTGGTCGGAGGCATGGATTTACCATAGGGGTTTATGATGGTTTATGATGGGATTTTTTTTTTTCGGATGGTGGATTTTTTTTTCGGATTCTCTGGGGGTTTATGATGGTTTATGGTGGGATTTGTCGCCATGGAAAAATGAGATATGCCCAATTCTTCCGCTAGGCTTAACAATATTGAGGTATTTGAAAGCAGAGGTTTTCAGGATGGGCTAAACTTGGCTAAACGTTCATTTGACACCCAAAAAAAGGCGCATTTCACTGGTGACAGAGCAGGCTATGTGGCTATGTGGCTTGGGTGATTTCCATTGTCCATCATGTCACGGTTCTTACGTGTGTTGGCAGCAGTCTAGCCATGGATTTAAATTATTTGGTACCCTACAAGATTCCCTGAAATCTAAAGTGCCAGAAAATCAAGCAAAACCGAAACCAAAAACGAAACCTTTATATAGATGCGGATTTTGGATGATTTTGGATGATTTTGGAAGATTTTTTCGAACATAAGTCCACATGCTTCACTTTTTTTTTTTTAAGTTGCATTTTCGTTTCCAGACGACACTGCTAGCAGCGATGTCAGCCTACCAAATCAATGTTTCTGAGGGATTTTCCTTTCATTTTGTAAGAGGAAACCAGGCTCCCAAGAACGAAACCTATAGATATGCCTAGTATTTTCGCCGCGTCTTCATGAAAACAAGAGTGGCTCATGTGGTTCAACATCTGAGCAGTGATTGCTAAATCCCCTACTCATGATCATTGTAGAGTGTGATACTGGTACCAACAGATATAGGTCCGAGGCCCAAGCCAAACCCATGAAATCTGCTTCGGGATTTACTGTGGATATGTATCCATATTGAAAAAATATCGGCGTAATCACCATGGTTAGACAAGCAGCTGCGGAAAATCATTATGGAAGGCGAACCCCAAATTTGTGGGGGAGTTATTGTGTCCAGAAACATCCACGGCTGGAGGTATTTCTGTCGTTGGAGACATTGAGACTTGACATGGATCTGGGGGACGAAGTTCGGTTGATGGTTGACAGCCAGCATGACATCGCAGACGTCACGTTTCGGGTTTCCCGGAGTGAGAATATACAGTAAACTGTAAATGTTACTATGCAATACTATATAATTAATATAGATTGACTCATATTGATTTGTATAATTACCATATATATATTGCCGTGTACATAGTACATCATATTATATTACCATATATTTATTATGTGTATGTCCATGTTATCATGATTTTATCTGAAACCATATCTTGATTATCCGAGATCTGTTGAGATAATCTGGTGAAATCCAAGAGACGGGATATGTTCCGCTGTTGAGAGATTGAGAGAGGAGCATCCTCATGGCTACTATTAATGGGTTATTAATGGGTTATTAATGGTTATTAATGGGTTATTAATGGGTTATTAATGGTTATTAATGGGTTATTAATGGGTTATTAATGATTATTCATGATGGGAAAACTATGGGTATATAACCCACTACAAAATGATGGTTTAATGGGATAAACAACCAACAAAAATGGTGATTTCTAGATGGGATATAACCATCTGGTTATGACTGTTACAGTTCGCCATGGTATAGATGGTCCATAGAAATAGATGATGTACCAAAACAAAATGTGATGATTTTCCATGGCTATGTAACAAATAACCAGAGGGTAGATATTATTTACTGTGGATCATGTTTCTGAAACAGGAGGGGCGTTACAACTTTCTGGAGGGTCGCCAAGGTTTCAATAGCATGTCTGAGTCAAAGGTGACAGGCTGGTCATGATGACAGGCCCCTCGAAGGGGTGCCGAACGACTGTTGGGTTCTTGATCTTACAATGGGTGTTTATTTTGAAAAAAATCGTTCAAATGTCCAGTGATCATAGCTACCACAATGATCCACAATGAAATGTACATCAAATCCCATATTTCGAACGGCGCGTGGTTCAAACATGTTCAAACCCTGAAATCCACTTGACACGTTACTTCGGGGTGCAAATGACACGCAATGACACGCAGGAGCTGGCAGGATTCCGCCCGTTGGGGGTGCTAGTTGTTTGGTCAATGCAGTTGGTGTTGCAAACGTGCCTTCCCTAAAAGCACCCCAAAGCAATTTTGGAGTAGAACAAAGTCTGGCTGAGCCCAGAATGGTTTTAGTTTAGGGAAACTGGATGCACTTGGAAAGAGATCATCAAGTTATCGTTTCGTTTTTGAACAGAGGAGGTATAAGCGAGACTGGGGCAACCAACTTTTTTGGAATGTTCACAGCAGTTATATGTTTGCTCTCGTTTGATGGAGGTAGCATCTACTTTATTCTGCTTGAAACAAGACATGGTTTGTCCCAAAATAGGATACTCCTAAAATCCGGTTGATCACCATGTTCCTTTTTAACATAGCCATAACTTGGGCGTAGAATACATATAATAACATATTATAGCTATTTTTCACAGCAACAAAAGCTTGACCTTTTTTTGCAGCTGTGAAATCTCTACGTTGAGGCGAAAACAGAGGCGGTGATTCAGGAAGTCTTTCGAGCGAGAGGATGTCGCTTGGGCGTGGGATGGGCCAGGACACGCAAGTGCTGCAAGCTTCATGGGCTAACTGATGATAGATCGGGAAGTTTCTGCGTTAATTCTGTTTTTGTTTAACCAATTTATGTGTTTGGAAGATGCTGTTAGTCATTCCAGAGTCCAAAAAATCGTGTAATTATATCTATGTTTTTTTTTTCATATTTTTTGGGACTCCCATTTTTGACTAAGACTGACTAAGACTCTAAAGAATCAATGGCCAAAATATCCAAGTTACATTGTTGGAGTCGCTGGAGATCTTCGGAGAGTTCGTTTGGCTGTGCCGATATTTTTGGAACCCCCGAGAGTTCAAAGGCGAAAGGTATATAAGATTATATAAGTCAATTCTGAAATAGGGGAATTACTTAAATGATAGTCAGTTCCATTCAGTTCCAATCTATTGTCATTTTTTGGTCAATTTGTCAATTCCAGTTATATTCAATGGTTTGACATAAATCATTCATTTCTGGTGGTTACATGTGGTTACTCGGTGGTTTTTCTGAATTTTCATGACCTTACCAATGTCTCTAAATGGCTGAGAATCAGTGGGTTGGTACCCACAATGTGATGGCGGCTTTCCCGTAAAAGCTATGTGGCTATGGCAAGCTATGTGTGATTGTTTGCTTCTTTGTTGATTAAAATTTATGGCCTTTGGCATGGTCACCATGCCAATTTCAACTTTAGTTCAAGTCATGTTTGGTTGGTTGGTACTCCTTAGTCAAATTGTTTGAGCATGTTTGAACATTTTCCTGATTTTGTTCTTGGTCACGCCCATGTCTATATACATTTATATATATACGTGTATATAATGGTGAGTTCTAGCTGAATAAACTCGTTGCCATCAACTCACCAGTTAGATACCCACTAGTTAGATTGTTATATGAGCAACCGACAAAATTATTGTAATACTAAGGCGTGTGCAAAACCTTCATTAGGGGACGACCCTATACCGATACCCATGTTTTACATGAGTTGCCTCAAAATCTGAGAACGCAGAAGTGCTCACAACCGATAGGGGACGACCTTAATTTGTGCACGGCATGAAAATGAACAAGTATTTTTGCCCGCTATTCATAATATATATATATATATATATGTATATATTATATATATACATATATATATACATATATGGAGTGATATTTACATATAGTATATATATATAATACACATACGCTAGCTAGTTACAGCATATTTACAAACTAGCTAATCTATGTGTTATGTTTTTACATCACAGCAGTCAGGCAAATGGTCGCCAACTGGTGCCCCCTTGGCTGAGCAAAGCCAGGCCCGGGAGCGTCGATGGGTGGTACCCTAGTCTTGGTGATTAGAAATAAAGATTGGGTATATAGCAACAAATTCCATTGCTGACGAGCCCCCATTCCATAGTCACGGGACCCATTTGTTTCCCGTTATTTCCCATAGAAACATGTTGTTTCCATTATAAGTGCTTTGTGCTTCACTCTGTTTAGTAGTGACTCATGTTGCTTATGCTTAATATCTCATAGTCACAACTTGACACACTCCACTTTCCTGATTGGAACCAGGTTCACACATATATATATACATACATACATTATATATGCTGCTGCAAGCATGACGAACCACTCAGTGATTGGTTTCGATTGGCACATATATATATATTGGCAGAATTTATGGATGTGGATCTTAGCCGCCACGTCTGGAGCCAAGCCAGTTGGAGCTACAATCAGACTAACCACATTTGACCACAGAATAGAAGTAGCTAGTTGATAAGTTTGACAAATTTAGTTATTATATGTTATTCTGTTATTAGTTTCCATGTGTTTTCTTAAATGTCACCATTCATGATGTATAGCTATTTTTGGGGAGTAGCCCCTTTGGGGCCCAGCCGAAGACTTGACGTCAAGTCGTCCAGGAAGATGTGCCGATTTCCGCAGATTTGGCCGCTGGGATTCAGCGGTGCTGAGTAGGTGAATTTATTCATGAACCAATAAAGTATATCCTATGAATATGGATCATATATACATTAATGGGATAATTATAATGGTAATACCCACAAAAATACAAATTTTATGGGATATCCTATGCATATATACCATAATATGTAATTTATTTCATGGTTTTAATACCCATAGGATCCATGTATGCTATTTATGGTAACATGGATCCCATCAATATACCAACAATGTTAGCACATATACAATACATGGATCCTATGGGTATATCAATGTTGATCATTCATAGGGTTATATCAATATTGATTGAATATAAGTCTATAACATCATTTATAGTTGGCTAATGTTGTTTGGTTATAAGTTATATAACGTTTTAGTGAACTGGAAAAATCACCATGTTTAAAGGGTAAATCATCCAAATCATATGTTGCTATGGGCCATCTATACCATAGCTATGTTAAAGAACCAGAGGGTAGGTGCTATGTGATATAACCCTGGTTGGTTGGTTGGTTGGTCGGTCGGTCTGTTGGTTGGGTATTGAAGTGGGATTTGACCATGATTGTTGGTTTTACTTTGAACCCTGTTGATTCGCTATGATATGGTGGTTACCATCAAATAGGGTTTTCATTGCCATCATGCCATCAAAAACATGGAGATGGAAGCGAAAAAGGTTGCCATCTGAAGCCATGCCATAGGGAGGCAGGACCTAGGGTCAGGATTTATGCCATCGATATTGTGGAAATGATTTGATGGGAATAATTGTTTTTTTTTGTCTTCATAACCATGGTAGTATTATGTAGCACTATAATGCACTATAGTTCATAAACATGGTAGTATTATTTATATAGCACTATAATTAAATGGAATTAATGCACTATAGGGATAGTTTACCATCGCCCTAAAAAAAAGACTCTGGACATCAGCCAGTCGTCTAGAGGAGAGAAGTTGTCCACTCCCAACTCATGGCAGGGTCGAACCCCATCATGCCCCCATCCTGAGAAGGTACAACTGGATCCATGCAAATCTATAACATCCCGGTATGGTTGGATATTTCCATACTATAACAATTCAATACAATTCATGTCCATACTATAACTTAATATGACATCCCATATTTTTTCAATGATATACCCCCATTTTGCCTTACTTTTTGAAGGGTGAAATGTGATCATCCGATCGCCCGGCTTAGCCTGGCGCCTTTAGGTGGGACTTTTCATTGGTAAAGGTGGTGAAACCATCAAAGACCTTCGAGAAAGGCGACCCAACTCGACGACGAAAACGGGGGATTCCGGGGGACTTTTAAGGCAGATTTTGTTGGAGATGGGTTGGAAGCCAAGATGTAAAAACCAACCAAGACTGGGGCTGGTGCTTTGGAACATGATTTTTTATGGAATATATATGAAATTATATGAATATATGGTATATTATATATTGGATATCCATGGAAATGATCTGTAAAATTACGTGGTTTGGAACATGAATGGATTATGACTTTCCATATATTAGGAATAGTAACCCCAACTGGCTTTCATATTTTTTTTTAGAGGGGTAGGTATACCACCAACCAGAAGAAATATAAAGAACCATGCTGGATTTTGACAATTTGTAACCATTTTGTTTGTTTTTGTTTTTTGTTTGTGCGAGCAAACACAATGCCATTGGGTATGATTTGATGCTTCGCCAGTTTCGCCAGGACGAAGAGGTGAAAGAACCTATCTGATATCACCAGTTTCCCTATATCAAATTGATGCTTCAGACACAACACCCTCATGTTGGATGGTTTAATCATTCTAATCCCAGTAAACTCGTAGTTTCTTGACTTGGCAAAACGCGTCCATTTTTGGATGGCGTCCTCGTTATGAGTTCCCCCATGCGCACTATGTTTGATGGTGCCAGGTGCGGTGGACAGGTGTCAATCACCATCCAACCCGCTTCGACACCTGGGGGAATGCAGGGCGTTCGCGTGCCTCGGACGGGGGGGGAATGATGGGGATTTTTCCATGGGAATATCATGGGAATATCATGGGAATATCATGGGACCTAAGTCACCAACTTGATATGATAATTATATGTTTTGTTTGTCTGAAAAAGGGTGATGTTTTTGGGCCCCCTAAGTCACCAGCCATTTTAATAGGGAAAATAGGGATGATCAACCACTGGCAAAATGGCTAGTTGGTGGTCTTTGAGCCAGTTCACCCCCTTAAATCCACTGGTTGATCATCAAATTCGCTCTCCGCGAGGTGGTGGGAGACAACTGGAAACTGGCCAAAGCTCTGGTTCGTGCCAAGATTGAAGCACCTTTGGCAGAAGATTTCTGGAAGGGGGGGGCATGCTTGGAAATCAAGGAAATCAATGCCAGAAATCTGTTTTCCTGGACAAATAGATTGGTACTAATTATTGGATGGTCCCATGAAGTCGAAGATGGCTGCATTTTCAGTGGAGATTGAGCTTTCACCAGTTCCAAGTCAATGTTGATTCCATGGCTTCTGAAGGAGAAATCCTGAAGGCAGAGACATCCCATCCGTGTTCAAAGCATTTGGAATAAACATGAAATCAGTCACCCCACACATTGATAATCCAAAAACAATATTTGATAATATAATATTCATAATATATATATAATCCCATTTTACTTCTAATTTTTGGATTGTTGCAACCACCAATCAGCATCTCGGAACTCAGGAGTTGATGATGTCGAAGAGTTTCAAACAGAGCGGTGCCAGAAGTTAAAATCAGCAACGTGACGACTTTGGTGATGTGGCCGTGGGGTCAACAAAAATTCGACCTGGAAAACCAGAGATTTTGGTGTCATGAACATGGATCAATGACACTACGCATGGTTTGACCATGTTTTGTTTTGTTGATCCAACCATCCACTTTCGGGTGTACCGGGGATTGCTGAAGGCAGGAACCCCCTAAGCATCTCCCACTACGAGAGTCCCAGGGTAATCCAACAAATGTGCGGGGATTTCGGGTAAAATCACAACATCGTTGTAGATTTACTGCGGTATGTGGCAACTTGGGAAGTGAACATGTACTGGCAAAAAAAAGGACATGCACAAACATGCCACTTCATGCCACTGGAAGGCAGCCTGGCCTGTTGTTTCCAACATTTGTTATTATCAACGGCTGCAGGAATCTCCAGATCTACAGCAAAGCTCCAAATATTCTATGATTTTATGTGTATATATATATACAGTATATGATCTTTACCTCACACTTTCCAGGTTTCCAGCTTTTCTAATCGATTTACGCCCCCTTTGTTGGTTTCAATCTCCAACCCACCAGCCCAGCAGGGGGGGAAGTTGGTGGATAAAGAGGTATGATTTACCAAATCTATTTGTTGTTGATGGTTGCTGACTATCTTTGTTGATGGTAAATCCATCTATCTTTATTTTACAAAGATGGATTCCATTTGATGATGGTTGTACCCTCTGGTAGACTAACATAACTATGGAAAATCACCATTTTTCATGGGAAATTTCACTATAAATGGTGATTTTCCATAGCTATGTCACAGTCATTACCAGAGGGTAATCCATCTTTGTTGACGCTTTCGTCACCGAGTCCAATTTTATCCACTTACGTGACGCGTTGTGTGACGCGTTGTGTGACTTTTGCTGCACAGCATGCTGACAACGGAAGAATAGCAAAAAACTGCGCTAAGTTTGATGTTTGTTGACTTTTTTTTGTGGAAAAAACAAAACACCTGTTCCGACGTCAAATGTTTTCAAACCACTATCAAACATCCAATTTTATGGGATTGTAAACATATTATAAACATCCTTTCGTGGACAACTACATTTAGGGACCTACACCTCTGCGCAGATGTTGTCTCCATGTCGGCTGAGGAGTGGGATCGCTGTTTCATGTTGTTTCATTCTCTCTGAAATATATTGGTTAGATTAAGATCCTCGATGATATTATAAATAATTGTATCATATTGTATCTTATCATCCATTCACTATCATATTGTTGATTCATTTGTATCATAGTGGATCTTAAAATCTTCATTTTACTGAAACATGTTGATTAGTGCAGTGCTAATTTTGGATCACCAAGGTCTCGCTATCACCGCCGTTACTTAGCAGTTTCCTATCCAAGCTTCCACGTAGGCTGATAGGTACCTGTAAAATGATCACACCCTACATCAGGAAAAAAAACACAACTCACATGGGATTCAATAGAAATATGATATGAAACTGTTAGCAGCCAAGAACATATTATGTTACATGCATGCTATCGAAAATTGGCCATGTTTGATGACGCGAGGACTGGGACCTCCCACGCATTTGGCGTCGCCGCAGCCTGGATGGCACCGGAGCGGGCCTGGGGATGACGGGGATGACGGGGATGACCGACATACCTGGGGCTGTTGGAAAACAGTGTAGTACCTGGGATATTATAATGATACATCATGATACTACATCATTGGAACATGTTTAGATATGTTTAGTATCATTAGTCATTGGCAGGTTTTTTATGATCAACATGTCGTGTAATGATACTATAATCCATTGGTAGGAGAAAACATATTGGAATTAATTAATACATATACATATTGTACATTATTCGGCATATGTTTTATACAGTATTTGGATACATATGTTATATACATACATATGTTACAGTATATACAGTATTAAAACATATGCCAAATAATGGCATATACAGTATATAACGATGGCTGAACCACCATTCCTGTCTGTTGAACCTCCATTGGGAGGGTTTTATCATCACTTTGCAGCATCAAAATAGCTATATATTGGGTAAATCACCTTAGTTTGATGGTTGACTCCCACAAATCCCAGCAATCGATTGTTGGATGGTTGAAATCCAATTGTATCCTTTGTTCTGCTTAAACCTCCATGTTTTGATGGTGAAATTCCCCAATCTTTTTGTATCGTCCATGAGTCCCCTGTCGCGCAGGAAGTTCCAAACGGCAGCGCCGCCTGTCTCAGGTGACGCAGGCGTGCAAAAAACTCCTGGGATCTATGAATACTATCAGGTCATATTTGGTGGAATATATATATGATATATATATATATATGAATATATGGTCAGGGATGATTTTTGGGTTTTTCTGATGTTTTTTTGTTTGGAACTATGGAATCTCACGGTTGAATTTATTTCAAGTGGCGACAGGAGCCTGTCGATCCGCTGACCAAACTCTTCAGGCAGGGGGACCTGGCTGGACATGGCCGGAGATGGCTACCCTCCCAATAAAAACCCCTTGGATTTGTTATTTTTCCATATACCCTCTGGTAAACTAACCTAGCTATGGAAAATCCCCATTTTTCATGGGTAAATCCACTATAAATGGCCATTTTCAATAGCTATGTTAAATTACCAGAGGGTATTGGGAATAGTAATCCCAACTGACTTTCATATTTTTCAGAGGGGTAGGGATACCACCAACCAGTATACTATTGACTATACTCTACTCTACTAATACTAATGCTAATACTCATACTAATACTAAATACTAAATACTAACCCAAATACAAATACTGTTGCTAATGCTAATACTGAGAATAAATACTAAATACTGAATACTAAAACCAATACTACTAGTAATTCGAAATACTAATACTAATATAAATACTACTCCTAATACTAATACGAATCCTAATACTAACACTAATTCTCAAACAAATCCTAATGCTAATCCTAATACTCATACTAATACTAATAATCCTCATACTAATCCTAGTACTAATACTAATCCTAATACTAAACATCATACCAATACAAATACTAATACTAGTACGAATATTGATACTAATACTAAATGCTAAATACTAATACTATACTGTGAGTTCAGAATGTACACTGAGTTGTTGTATACTCAAAATATTCTCTTTGGTTCAACAGGGATGTTTGTAATCCAGTCATTGGCCCAATCCATCAGTTTCAGACGCCAAACCTCTAGGAGTCTTTTGTCAACGCAGATCTTTTGGCAGTCAACCAAAAATGGAATGTGTTCAAAAAAACAGAAACAGCCAAATTCTTATCCATTGTTCTCTTTAGTCATTTAATTTCGTTTGCTAAACGAAAACACCAGTTGTATCAATGTTCATTTTAGGCCTTTGGCTTAGTTACCCAATGGAATGGATGTACACATAGCCCCATTAAAAGAAACCTCCAGGGGACTGGCTTAGTAATTCTTGTAATGTGGGTAAAACAATGATAAACCATCCCCATGTTCACCATTTTTATGGGTGCCAAAAAAAAACATTCCCAGTCATGGGTGGTTTATATTGGTTTATGGCATTGTTTTAACCACATTATTCAACATGAGTTATAATAAACCCATAAACTAACCATAAACCTCCATAAACTAACCATTATCAACCATAACTACCCTCTGGTAAACAAACATAACTATGGAAAATCACCATGCTATTCACGGGAAATTTCACTATAACTATATGGTGATTTTCCATAGTTATGTCACAGTCATTACCGGACCCATAGGATCCATGGTGCTGGTATATATGCTAACATTGGGGGTATATTGATGAGATCCATGTTACCATATATCGCATACATGGATCCTATGGGTATTAAAACCATTAAATAAATTACATATTATGGTATATATGAAAATTGGGAGAGGGTAACCACTATGACATACCCCCACTGTTATTCCTTAGTGATTCCCCCCCTCCCAGGCGCAACGTGGCACCCCCGGCACCCCCGGCACCCGACCACGACCAACAGCGGCGACCAACGCGACCTTTGCCAGCGGCGCTGTTGGCAGCTGCAGCGGCCTTTGGGCCGAAGGCCAAGGCCATCACTTTTTAATGGGATGGTAGAAATATGGGGATGGGTCAATACCTATACATACCATTTTTAGGGGAATGAACATCCATTTACCAGCTATTTTGATGTTCACCACGGGGATAGGGTTTTGACCCATATATATATATATAAATATCTAGAAATCTATTATTATTTGGTCTATTTATATGAACTAGATGATGGTAATATTCATATATCATATATGGTACTTGGTGGTTTAAGAATTGGATGGTAAAAAGTAAAGATCTGGAGAAGCACAGATTGGGATGTCTATGTTTAATATGAAGTATATCCGATTATTGGGGCAGGCAACTTTGACCCATCTTTGACCCATACCCATATACCACCCAAAAAAGTATGGTGATGACTTTGAGATAGTTCATTACAAAATTGGCTGAATACCATGGTTTAAGGACATATTTGGGTATGAAAGATGGGGAACATATGAAGATCTAACCATCAATAAATGGGGAGAATATTGGATGTTTTACCCATTATGGGTGACAAAGGTGTTTTCTTTTTGGGTTGGGAGTTCACTATGAAATATACCAGTTAAGAAGAATCAACAATGGTGGTTCGTAGTTGGTAACCATGGGCTTGTGAACCAGTAGTCATTAAAACTGGTGATTTTTCACGAAACGAAAAAGGATGTTTTTATGACATGAGGATCGAAGCAGTTCCTAACCATCAAAAAACATTTGGGATTTAAGCTACAATCAATCAGCTTGGAATGTTTGAAAACATCGCTAATATAATTAATTGCTCTAAACCAACTGGTGATCATTTTTTTGTTCCCTGGAACAAAACGCATATTTGGATATATGTGGATGCTATGCCCAAATTTAAGATGCACCCAATTTTCAGAATGGGCAGTTTTGGCAGATGGATGTATTAACTTATTGCGGATGTAGCGAATATAACTGGAGAGACTAAGTGGGTGAGTGATAGGTTTGATGCGAAATTCTCCAACAAGAAAATAGGTTTAATCGTCACAAATTAAGATTCAGCCATCAAACCATCCATGGGTCACATGGCTAGTAAAATGGTACGTGTCGCATTTTTGTGTAGAATTATAGAATAACAACCTAAAATTTGCTATTTGCCTATTATTTTATTTAGATAAACATCATCTTAAAACCATAAATTTGATATGCGCCTACCATGCTTAGAACATGCATACTTTGGTATATTTTGAGATAAAGCGACCGGTGAATGGTTTGTTGAACAACTAGCTTTTCCAGAAATTTCGAAACCGTGGAGTTGGCCGCTGTGCTTTCCCAACAATGGGGGCTACGCCAAAAATCATCCAAACTTAGACCATGTTAGTATTGAAACCCATGATTTTGGTGTACCCCCATTTTAGTAAACCTTTTAAACCTCCATATTTGACGAGATCAAAACATATCCAAGTCCAAGACAAAACGATATTTGAGCAGTGGCTGCTAAACCCTGGCTGGTTGATGATGAGTTGGGGGGATTATACTACCCTCTATCTATATATATATATATATATTGATTGGGGATTCTAATAATCCAATGAGGGAATCCCTTTTTACCAACCAGTATAGCGGAATTACAGAGGGATTTTGAACGCTGCTCATTTGTCTAATGTTAACTATAGACTATATTTTTAAAGTTTAACTCTGCAAAATATCTAAGATCAGCCATGTGTGGTCAATGATTCAATGGCCGATGTGCGTAGCTAGACCGGACGCAGCATGTACCATTTGTTGTTTGAGCAGACAAAACATGTTCGTCTGCTGAAAATGGGGGGATTGACTCAATCTATCCTTTGTGATCATAATCAACCGGTAGCAACATGGGGGTACCCTCTGGTTATGTCAAAATAGCTATTGAAAATGACCATTTATAGTGGATTTTCCCATTAAAAATGATGATTTTCCATAGTTATGTTAGTTTACCAGAGGGTAAAACATTTTCAGACAAAGCAGTGGGATGTTGTCCAAGCAGGTGACACCATCTGTGGATTTGGCGGATTTCGTGGTCCCTGCCACTCGATTTGGCTACTTTGAGGGGTCTCATTGGAGGTTGCATTTTTCCTGCATGGCTTCTTCCAAGACAGATGTTGGTTCCATATATCTGGGTAAATTTCATCACGACCTCACTGTTCTCCCTCACTGGAATCATGGTTTATATACGGGGAATCATCCCCAAATGGCCGAACTATTCAGGTTAGTGAAATATTATAATTTACCCATATATATATATAATGTTGTTCCGGTGGTATTTGGTTGAACAGCCCAGCTGGGCTACGTTTGGCAAACGGGCTAAACATCACTCAACTTGGCTATCCAAATGCGTATAGTAAATCTATAGTCTATAGTCGTCTAAAAATGTCAATTTGTTTTGTGAACTTTATGAAATATCTACAATGATTCCGAAAACTAACTAAATTTATGTAGATCCAAAAAAATATTTAAAAAAACAACAACAACATGGTATAGATATGTATGAGGTCCATTTTCAACGCAGCTGGTCTTTAGTTTCGATCCGGTTCGTTTTGGATGCGGCATCCCCAAGTCACCAGGTAGCGGCTAGCGGCTAAACCTCCATCAATGGCTATCGGTCTATCCATGGACCATGAAAGCAGTGATGCTGTTCCATGAACCATCAATTACCCTCTGGTAATTTAACATAGCTACCGAACACGGCAACCCACAGCGGATTTTCCCATTAAACATGGTGATTTTCAATAGCTATGTAAATTACCAGAGGGTAACCATCAATTAATCATCTATCATCCATTCGTCCATATTTACCCTGTTTTTTTTCTCCTTTTTTTTTGACGGAAAAAGACACCGTGGCACCATGTGGCACCCCTGGTTGGCCTGGACTTTCTCCTTGGGTTCATAAAACGGGGGTACCCCCAGTTCTCATCCATTTAAATAGGAGTTTCCACGAAATAAACCATCCAGCTATTGGGGTGCCATTCATGGAAACTCACCAGGTGAAGATTGAAACCCCGAGCTGGAGCGAGGCGAGCCGAGCTGGGAGTCAAGGGAAGCTGCGAAACGAAGATGGTTTATGGCAGTTTATGGATGTTTATGGTGTATATATATATACATAATATGTCTATATATGTAATATATATAATATGTAATATATATATAGTTCATGGATGTTCATGGAATATGAATGGGATGATGATGGGATACAAATGATATTATTGACATAATGGGCTATAGTGGATATTTAGTGTTTCTTTTTTAATCATGGCTTAATCATGGTTAATAATGTATATTTAATGATATATTTTATGCGATACCCTCCGGTGTCATGAAACATGGCTCGGAAAATCATCGAACTGCCATTGCCAGCCACGTTTGAGAACACCAGAAATGATTTGACCAGCAGCAAGCGACATAAACAGCTTCCGTAAAAATGCCGACGTCTTCAAGCATTCAATGTGGGGCTTTCAACAAGAAAAGTGGGGAGTGAACCCATTATCGAGGTTCAACGAACAAACTCGGTATGTGAACAACAAGAACGGGAATAGTCAGTGAACGCTCGTCAAAACACTCCAGCAAGACTTGAGATTCACCCAAGTATAGGCTGCAGTATTTCCGGGGGCCTGCAACCTGGACTTCGAGATAGTAGAGAGACATGTGGTGGAGCATCTTAGAATGTCCAGCACCCAAAAAACTACAAAGTTGCTTTGCTTGCTTCTTATTTTATAGATGGATGGATGGATGGATGGATGGATGGATGGATGGATGGATGGATGAAGGGATGGGTGGATGGATGGATGGATAGATAGATAGATAGATCAAGACTCAGTTCCAGAAGATTCTTGAAGCAGTACGATTTGCAACAAGCAACGCTTCAAGCCAGGTTTTATTGCAGAGGAACGTCACTTTAGAACCACTATTTTGGGCCAACCCATTGTGACTTTTCGGTTAGGTGCAAGTGCCAGAGAAAAGCCCGCAAGTGTCGCCTATGCCGAAGCGCAAAGAGCAAGAAGCTGGGCTGATGATATGGGGAATGGATGATAAAAAGTTGCCCGCAAGATCCGTCAAAGCATAGCAACAAACAAATTGGAATAGCGAAGCCAAGTGGGGCATTTTTTTTGGGATATTTTAGGACCTAAACTGCAACCCTATTGTTTTCAATGTTACTGTCCCTTTGCTGATTGTTGGTAGTACCACTACTCTTCTGTTGGTTGATATGTTTGTATAGGTCACATTTGCCGCAAGTCACTTGTTTGAAGGGATCATATGATTAGATATGATTAGTATTAGCATCAACCATCCGATATTTCAATAAAGCCATGAGTTCAAAATCTATGTAAGCAACATATCCCAGCAAGATGAGTAAATGTATCATATGCAGATATGACACATGAAATTGAAGGTGTAATGTATGACTAACGAATTTAATTTGATATCATACCTTATACATTGTATATGATGTATTCCCTACTACATCATTCAACTACATACATACACATGATGACACTATGATGTATTATATATATACATATTATATCTGGTTGGTGGTTTGGAACATAAATTTTGTTTTTCCATATATATATATATATTGGGAATTTCATAATCCCAACTGACGAACTCATATTTTTCAGAGGGTAGGTATACCACCAACCAGAGGGGTACGCTAGACAGGAGCGTCTCTCTCTCACCTCCTGGGCTGTTGAAGGCTTCACAGGCGCCCAGCGGAGTCAGAGGGAAAGATGGGGATTTCACTCAGAAAAACAGGTAATGTGGTGGGTATATCGTGGGTATATCATGGGAATATCACGGGAATATAGTGAAATAATCCTATGTTTATGATACCCTCCTGTAAATATACATCAACATCATCAACAATGTGGAAAACCCGCTATTTGTAGATCATAGTCATATTCCCAGGGAAACCATTTTGTGTTTTTTTCACATCTATGGCAATGATTTTTCCGGGGGAACTTAATGTGGAAATACATGGAAATTTAACCGGATTGTCGGGGTTGATTATCTGATAGATGGGTTAACAATGTGAATTATATGATGGGTTCTAGCCATATAAAACATTGATAACCATATAATATCACAATTGTGATATGTAATATGGGTTGATATTTGATACTGTAATAGAATCAATTCATAGGATTTGAGCATCAATCTACTGGGATATGATGGAAATTATCATGCAATATATAGGAATTAACCATAAAATTCAACCATTGATGCTAAGATCCTGTGGGAAGCATTTCCAAGCGATTCATATTCAGTATGATTCTGCTTAGGGACAAGATTTTTCTCGGATTTGTTGAAACATGGAGATCTTACCAACCACACGTTTTTCGAAACCTGGACCGCCTGCTTGAATACTGCAGTTCAACCAACCAAGAATTACAGTATGTTTTGATGATTTGTTTGATGATCTACAAGGTTTGGCATACGACCTTCAACATCGGGGTTGAAAAACATGTGGTGATCAAATCGTTGCACCCCTGTAGTTCACATCCAAATAACACGTTCAATAGGATATAAATATGTGTATATATATATATATCCTATATCTTGGATTCACCCCATATATATCCATATATTGAATATATTGCTCATGGATGTTCATCCCCAAAGTGGCATTTGTATTGATCCATAGCCGCGACGATCACGGCAGGGGGTGGACCTGAGCTCCGCAGACTGAGTGGAGAAGGACTGGAGAGTATGCGGAAACCAGGGATCCAAGGCTCCGAAAATGGGGACCATGAAACATGTGGATGTTATGCTGGATTTCCCATGGATGTCCCAGCTATTTAGATGGTTTATAAAAGTCTATAATAGGGATATATGATGATATATGTTCTTATTCAAGGGTGCGATGGGATTTAGTAGCAAGATAATGGGATATGTAACCAATCATGCACCGTTGGATTTTGGGGTAGCCAGACAAAGCCAATGTCTGGAGATGTTCATCAACGATAAAAGATATGATTTGCCCAGCACCATTGACCTTTTACATTTTGTGATCAGATGTTCATTTTCAATTGGTAAGAAATCAGTTTGTCATACTTTCCTAAGCGGGTGGATGGTAGGGTTATAGCCAATTTCATGGTGGTTTTCCTCACTGCCCGGTATCTGACTGCACCCCTACCCGTATGGTTGCCATATGGCTTTGCCGAAAACCAATGTACATTGTTCCCCCTAAATTGCTTCATCATGTTCCTGTTAAAAGTGACTATGTTAACATATTAATTAACCAATATTAATCATGTCCGACCCATCCCCACATGTGTTTTTGTTCCTGAGGGCGTCTGAGTCTTGAAATGGTGTCCAAGTTGCGGCTGAAGAAGCGAAATGCCATAGGCGAGTCGTTCTTGGCTAATCCTGGGATGGTGCCCCGCAGTGCTGTTGGTGTTTTTGACCTCCATGAAAATATCCTCAAAAAGCACAGAATCTGGGTATATAATATATATATATATATACATGGTTTATGGTACTGTAGATATAACTATAGTCAATGGGGTAATTATCTAGCTGATATAATTCCATGAATTCTTCGTTATATCTACTCTAAAGCATAGAATTCAGCCATCAACTGGGGGTCAAAAATTTTCAGAGCCGGCCACGGATGGCTGCCAAGTCTATTCTTAGAACATCTAACAGTGGGGGTAGCTAATTTTGACCCATATCCAAATAAACAGAACACAATAGGGATTTCACAAAAAAAAAAAATCATGGATAGCAATGGAATATCAACTCTGTATTGTTTTTTTTTCGTATGGGAAGATCTAGGACTTTATTGTTTCAAAAGCAGCTAGAGTACGCAGATGCATTATGTTATACTGTATTAAGATTTATCACAAATATGTATATATATATATGGGGGGTACCATATATATATATTATAGAGAATAGAGAGAGTACATATTTCCATACTTCTCATCACCCCAGTTGCAGCTGACAGACCTATCCGTCGCCTGGTACGGAAATTGGCCCATGTGGCGGTACATGTTTCGAACAAAGGTCATACCGAGCCATGCCGTGCCGTTGGATGTGATCAGAGCTTAGACTTGGAACCATTCGCTTCCGGGCAAGTTCGCTGGTACACTGGTACATGGATGTTCATCCCTGCATTTACATGAATTTACAGGATTTAACAGGTATGAATCCATAGCTATATATCAAATTACTTCGAGATATATATTGACCCGCCAACAGGCTGAGATGTTTGTAGTTTTTGGTGAAATCAACTGGGTAAGTGTCCGGTTTGGTCAACCCATTTTGGGGTCCCTTGGCAGATCCCTTGGCAGATCTGCACACGCGAAAGCAATCGGTGGATCACACTGAAGTGGAACCAGAGCATTCGCACTTTGTCCCTTTGTGCATCTTAGAGAGGTCCGGGCTCCGGTTGCTGAGGGAAGCTTGGGGGAAGCTTTGGGTTGATGCTGCATCAACATTGGATTTCAGTGTCAGGTATACAACGTTGATGGAAAATAATGTCAGGTATCCAACTAATGTTGTTTTTTCATCACTGATTAAAACTACATATGTGGTTGCGATCGGGATACCCTCCATCACTGACCAAAAATTTATCCTCAAAGCACGAAGGATTTACCCACAGCGGGATGTATGAAAACTGGGCACCGCAAAATCCAACTGGGTTTGTCATTTTTTTGCTATCAACATGGCAACTGTAGTAACACCTAAAATTTTGGACAACCCCAACTCATACTGTTGAATATATTAGTTACATCTATCAAATTTACCCCATTAGATTATTGATTATCCCATTTTATCCCGGAAAATGGGTTCGTCAATCAAACCCCATGTTGTTGGTTGATTGATTTTCTCTGAGAAACAAACACACATTGACATCATTCGTGGTTAAGTATAATATGCGTTGTATATATATATATATATATTTATTTATAGAAATAAATGAACATATATATAATTAAACATGTAGAAATAAATGAATAAATAAATAATAAATATATTAATACATATATATATACACATCATATTCATATATATATATGCACAACCGAAATGATTGCGGTTTGCCTTGGAAATTCCATGGTTTGTCCCATGTTTTTTTTTACCCAACATGCCATGGCAGGAAAGCGCCTGTGGAGATGCTGACCCCTCAGGCGAGGGGCCAGCATGGCACTGGGAAGATTTGAGGGGGTTCCGTAGGGTAGACCCCACAACTTTCCTTTTAAATGTGAAAATGGATCATAAACTTTTTTTTCCGAGGTACCTTATTGTCAAACACCTTTGTTTTCGGAATTGTAGGGGTTTTCAAGGAGAATGGCATATATATATGCTTATATACCCTTTTCGGGGTTCCCAAAATATCGGGTTCTTGGATGGACAGTGTGTTCAAACAGCGACGATTATCCCTTTCCTGGTTTTGATCTATCCAAAGGCATATCATGTGCCTGCATCCTGGAAAAAGATGGAAAAAACACAAGGACGTGATTTGAGAGATGTTTGCTTTTTGAGCGGTTTTCTCCAAATGACCGTAGTTGCCTTTTGGTGAAAATTCCATATTTGGCTGGTCAAAATCTCATTTTGTTATTGAAACCATAACCGTTGTTGATATCTTGACTTGTAGTTGTCCTTACCCATGACGGATCCATGGTGCTGGTATATATGCTAACATTTGGGGTATATTGATGGTAAATGTCATCATATAAGCACATTTTCTTCCGGATGACATGGAGATCCAGGCGCCCATTTTTCGCCAACCTGGAGCCAACCTGGAGTCACCTCAGGTGGCCCCGCGTCGATCACGCAAGTCTTCCGTCAAAGCTAGGCACCCGTGTGGTGGTGAATGGAGCGAGCTGAGCTATGGTTGCATTACCCTCTGGAAAATTTAACATACTGTAGCTATTGAAAATGACCATTGATAGTGGATTTACCTACTATAGATGGTGATTCTCAATAGCTATGTTAAATTACCAGAGGGTAACTTTCATCCATATTCCCGTGATGAATGGGGAGACTTGGGGGAGCCTTCCCAAAGAAAGAGTTTCCCAAGCACATTCTAGATTAAGCATTTTTTTTTGGTGGTTACATAGTGAACAACAGAAAGTGATGTTTGGTTTAGCACATGTGAGTAACAACATGCATGTATTTAACCTACTACTTCCATGATGGGATGTTTGAGGTCTAAGAAATTTCAGCTGAACAGGAACCAACAAATTACAATCCTTTTGCTAGGATCACCATGATTCTTGGTTGTTATCCCCATAGTTTCCAGGCTTTTCATCGGTGACAGCACCATGATTTACAGAGTTTTGTGCAGGTGAAATCCCCATCGGATTGGTCGTTGCAAACATATTACATCGGCTTCATAACGGCTTCATATTCTTCATAACATGCATTCATATTACATCTATACATTATGATAAACATCCCCATGATATGATGTATAGTTGCAATATATATATATACATACATACATAACTGGTTGGTGGTTTGGAACATTTTTTATTTTTCCATCTATTGGGAATAGTAACCCCAACTGGCGAACTCCATCATTTTTCAGAGGGGTAGGCTCAACACCAACCAGATTATTAGTAACAATCATTAACCATATAATAACCATTAATATTAACCATATATTAACAGTATATTACCAACCAATGGTAGGTTGAAACCACCAACAAGTATAAGTATTGTTGAACATGTCATGTATGTTTCACTATGTTTATGTCCCGTGAAGACCTGGAATTTCTCGCAGGCCGTCAGCCGCTTTGGGCGGTGCTCATCGAGGTGCCAGAAGCGTTACGTCGTTTCATGGGTAGAACTCCATGAAATCAGCCCTATATATATATATGGTATATATAAAGGTGTATATATATATTGATTATATATATATATATATATATATATGTGTGGATAACGAACATATTGGATGATATATGCCTAATATATATATATATATATATATAAATATGTGTGTCTATAGAACCCTTTGGTAAATGAAGGGTAATCCCGATGTTTGTTGAGATGCAAGCCCAACAAAAAAAACTCTAATGAAATGTATCCACTTAGTTAGTTCACTTCCAAACATGAATTCATCATTTAATCATAGGGACAATGAATGAAAATGGTGGGAAACGACTCGATTGTTCGGTAACCAATGTTGAAACATACCCATTTCAGTGGTTTTCAACTAATAATCAGCTTAATCTCTCCATTTGCCTTTTAAAAAACGGGTCTATGACCCAGTGCTTTGGAGATGTTTGGAGGCATTCCAAAATGGTGTTACCCGCCAATGTCACAAATGGGATGACGTCATTACTTTGCGTTTGGTGAAGGTGTGTTCTGGCCACCATTGTGAGGAGAGTAAATCATCTATTTTCATGGGCCATGTTCATTTTCCGTAGCAAGCTGTGAGTTTACCAGAGGGTATAGCATCATAAATCATCATTAAATCCCCTGAAATCTCATTAAATTACTATCCCCTTAAATCCTATTTAAAAAAAATCCAATCCCATGAATTTTATCCTCATGTTTTATCCCATGACCATTTTACATCACCTAAACCATCCATTTTTATCATCCCTTTTTCAATCCCCACTTAATTTACCTATGATTATCCCTATATGGATTAAGAGTGGATACCATAGGTAAATCATAGGTAAACCTTAGGAAACCTTAGGAAACCATAGGAAAACCATAGGAAAACCATTAATAAACTGTTTTTTACAACCAAGGACTTTGGCTCCAAAGCTTCCGACGATACTTGCACCTTGGATCGGCCGGATCTTAGCCGCATCATCCGACGAACTGGGCCGGAGTTGTTGGGGGATACGGGTGATTTTCCATAGTTATGTAAACGTTTACCAGAGGGATATATATGGATATATCCATATATATATATGATATATATATATGATATATATATATATATATTTAGGAGAGACTTTTCTGTAGTATTTGACGTCCTTGCTAATCTCCGTTATTTTAAAATACAAGGAACATAGAAACTTATTTCTTTATTTTCCAGACGCCTCCAAAGAGAAAATATTGATTTATGTTCTCTATTTTCTTTATTTTCTTTTTCAGGCTTCCGGAAAATAAAGGAAATAACGTAATGTGATGTAATGTTTTGTATGTATGTATAGACTATTAATGAACATCTGTCGGATTCGTATCCTGGTTTCATGTACATCATTAGGCGATATAGAAGAATCTTCAGTTTCTCGACGATTCTTAGGTACGATGGCGAAATCCATGCTGATGATCTGACGAAGGCGCTTCTGCACAGTGGCATTGAGGACCGGATCTCGATCCCCATGGGGTAGTTAAGTTACCAAAATCGTCCTCCAAATATTGTCACTATACATAACAATCAGGCACTCGTCTCGGAAGGACGTCCGGCCGGAGCTCATTGCCTTGGTCCTTTGCAAAGTGGCGGCCGCTTTCGTCGAAGGTTTCATGGGATGATAAACGGCCAGAATATTATTGGGAATATATTAGTTGGGGATGTAAAACCCTACCCAGTGAGTAAAACATATCCCAATATACATCCCATTTTTTCTCAGTGATTTTTGTTCTTTAAACATATGTGGCCTACCAGAATATTATTGGGAATATATTAGTTGGGAAGATATGGTCTATCATTCCATTCATAATATTAGTTGAGGGAATTCCCAGATAGCCATTATAACCAGTGGATATGTATGATGATTAACCAACGAATGAGATGATTGGAGATGATTCCTCGCTACTTGGGAATATACAATCTACCAGAATGATGAAAGATTCATGTTTCATGAGGATGTAAATGATGATAGTTGCTAAATATCCCGTACTGGTGAATTAGAACATCGCATGAACATGAATCTGTTGGAAATGATATCCCCTATAATTTCTTGGGTGATGTGTCATTTACCACCCCCTGTAATAGCCTGCAAAAAAACAAATAGAATATGAATATATGGGATTAACAAATCGCATTAACAAATCGCATTATATATATATATTTACAGTTGTGCGTTTTTTGCTGCTGTCATGTTGCTCGAAGTGTTTATGAGCGACATTGCGCCTGCGAAAACAAAAAAAATACAGTAAAGATATGGGATTTACCATGGGGGTATCTTTAGACATGGTAGGTTGCACTAGGGGATCAAATTACAAAATGGAGATTTCACCTGTATGAATTCCGTGAGCATGAGAATGGGCTTGTAATGTCAAAAATGATGTTGGCAGTTCCTGTTCAATTTTTCAGGGGACAAAGGCGTTTCCTTTTGAGCCCAAGATGAGAAATCTACGGTTGAAACCCTGACTTTTCTATTCGACAGAGGGGATTCCTGCATATTTTCCCTGAAACCAATCCGAGAGGTACCAGCAAGTATTGATTCACACATTATGAACAATTCATAACAACTCTTTAAACCAGATTCTACAGTGTGGACAAACTCGCCAGTTCTGGGACCTGGTTCCCTGGTTTCCCTTCGATTACCATCTGCATGGTTCTATTGCTGAGGAATACAATACTTTGGATGAAGATGAATTCCTCCACTTCATGTGCCAGCAACCTGTCCACGACCAAAGCCTCATTCGAACCGGTGGTCCAAGTGTTAGAACCCGGCAGATAGCCGTGTTCTCTGGGAATCATATGGAATCCAAACCACCGGTTAGGGGTAAGTCTCCCAAAATGGCCCCTCACTATTCCGGTTCCCGAATTACTATAGTCTATCCAGGAACCACCTTTTTGATATTTGTTGATCCTTTTTAGGTCTTTCATCTTAGACGTGAACGGGAGTTGTGCTGATTTCCAAGATGAACACAATGAGCCAGAGCAATCCAGAGCGGATGGGTTAATTTTTTCTGGCCCTATGGGATGTGCGTCAAAGAATGCCATGTTTACCACCCATTTTCCTGGGAATGGTAACCATACCACCTACAAAAATTTTGATGACTGGGGGATGGTTTATGAAATTGTTTTGCCCACATCAATAATGGTCATTATATGGTATATTTATATGGTTTTTAACCACATTATTGTGGCAATAAACTTAACCACATTATTATTGTTTTGTATCTTTTAGTAGCCAATGACGTCGCCAATTTTGACCCATCACCATCAGCTAGAAACCACAACGGAACTCAGCAGATGGGCGGAGCCCACGTTTTTATTTAACGGCGTCACGAAAGACGTGGGCCATAGAGAGCTTATTTCGTTGATGAACGCCCAAAGATTTCGAGGTGTTCTTATGGAAAAAAAATGGTTTTATGCTTTATAATGTTTAATTAAGTGTTTATGATGTGCATTTCTTTGCTCCCCTGGTTTTTTGATGACCTGCAAGTTACCCGATGATCCTCCAGTGGTTGTTCCACCATCACCGGCTACACTCTACCAAGATGTCAAGGTATGAAGAAGAACAGCGAGAAGATGTGCGCTGGATTCCATTTATTCCATCGCTGTTGAACCAGCGAATGGTGGGGTTGAAGCAACAATTGGTTTGACAACACACTGGATACCGGGATACCTTAAAAACCAACATATTATCTTGAAAACACAAGGACACGTTCATTGGAGGCCCACATTTTCAAAAAAATGTCGGACAAAAAGTTCCTGTGGCAATGAACATTATGCCATTGTTTATCACGGGCTTTGTTTGAATATCATTCGACGGGAAATTGACCAAATCCAGGTCGGTTTGTGAAAGGTTTGCCATTTGACCATCCAGTGGTGAATGGAGGGAGCTATGGTTGCAGCAAGTTGCATGCATATTCCCTATGAACAATGGGGAGTCTTGGGGCGCTAGAATCAGAGTGTCGCATCCACATGAGCGACGGCTTTTATTTGGTTAAATGAAGGTATATAATTTATATAATGGATTATAATGGTATATAATATTGTGGCGTACCCCGCTTTGTCGAAAGCATCACAGTTAGGCTGTAAAACGACGTAGGAACACCCCGAGAACGAGGTAGGCATCGCATGTAAAGCATTTAGCTATTAAAAACAATTGCTGCATTGGAGAACGAGGTAGGAACACCCCGTCCATTGCGTTTGTACCAAATTTCTTCTGCAGCTCACATGACAGTTGTCATCTTTATAGGTTAATCCTTGGTCCACTAGTTACTCAATGTTAATCATATAACTTTCCTATAGATTGACCACAATCAATCTGTCCATTTCTGGAATTCTTCCAGAGCACCCCTTTTCCGAAAAGGCACTGACACACTTCCAGAACTTTGCCGTGAACGGTATCTCGGCACACGGCGTTGAATCCGCATGGTTTAAACGGAAGCTTCCTCCAACTGGCCGGTTGGGCCTGCGGCTTCGGGGCTTCGGTTAGATGGTGTTGAAAAACCCAGACTGTCTTGGGATGTCTATTTGGATGTTTGGTTAAGATGACCAAGAGATTTTTGGGATGGCTTAAAAGGACCAAAAAGGGTCCTGTCTGCTGATTCAACATCCATGTTACCGGCCTAGTACTTGTAGCAAATGATCTCCAGACAAATCATGACCGATGGGATTGTTTGGAAATAGGCACCACAAAATTGCAATAGTTGAGAAATTCATGTTCCCTATTAAACTTGAAATTTATGGATATCCAATGCCCAATTTCAGACGCAAAGAACTTCAAACATGGGAATGGGAAGTTGTTTTTATTAGATGTTTTCCCACATAAAACCAATAGAACTCCCGTTGAATGCTTCCCAGCGGCCCGTCCCGGCCCCCAAACCACCATTTTTGGCTAAGCCATCAGTTGAATCATCACGATTGCTGGTTAAGTTAACTTTTGATGGCAGCTGGGTAAATTTGATCACGGCCTCTCTGTTCTCCTTCACTGGAACGAAGGATAGTAAGGGGAAACTATCCCAAAATAGCGGAACTTTTCAGGTTAGTGACGTATTGTCATTTATGCAGATCGTATCCTGTGATATGTTCCAACAATTATCACTCTTTATAGTGCAATTATTCACATTCTAGGTTATATATTCCACATTCACATCTACAATGGTTTTCCAGCCAATCCCATCTTCTGCCTTTTTTCCCTAGTCATTGCCAGTGAAATATCAAATTATTGTAACCTAATCATTCAGGAACATCGATAGGATCCAACATGTATTAAATCCTTTTTTCGTTGGTTAAGCCCATGATATTCCCATGAATGTTTTTTTTGTTCGGCTTACAAATTCACAGTGTTTGTATGTGTTTGTTATACATCTCAGCCTCTCCCCCACCCGCAGATCCGAGGTCAGGTTACTATGGAATCGATGTCTGGGTTGCTGGCTGCTCTGGAGCCGATAGAAGTTGGATCTGCGATGGGAACCGTGCTGTTGCCATGGCTGCATGTTCTGCATGCTAAATTTACTGCTAAATTCCGGTAAATGTTTGGTAATTCAACAATTATTTTTTCACAGTTTATGAACTATTGCTGGTAATAACATCACGGATTCAACAAGATATTTCACAACATATTTACCAACATATTTCACCAGATCTCTCACAACATATTTAACAATATTTATCAGTGTAAAATCAACCACGGAGGAATCATCGAAGTCCATTGCTGGGCCATGGCTTCGCAAACTCTTGACGCCATTGGACGCCCCTGTGGGATGAACATAGCCAGCCTGTGATGTTTCTGTTTTGTTGCGCGCCCAAAGAACAATAGCTAAGAACAAAGCTGGCTGTATTTATTAATCTATAGTCAATATTTAATTTTGAGCAGCTGAAATACTCTTAAATATGAAACTTGGGGGTTGGGCAACTTGTGATCGTTATTGAATACATTTGAATACTATTGCTTTATCAATGTGCGATTTGGACAAAGATTTGGGCCTGGCACATCCACGACTATGTTCGACCACATCCCCTCGAAAAATCGTCATGTACGTTGTGTCCGTTATAAAAATCCCATGTATCCATTGATAATAATTCATATGTCCACCAGTATTCTATAGTATTCTATTACAAAGCTGAATGTGCTGTAAAATAAACATTGGAAAACATTGGTATGTCCACTCACAGTAGCAGGATATCCCACTATTCCATTATTCAGGAATGGTGGTTAGTAGGAGGTAACTAATCTCAAGATGGGATGATATCAGGTTGTTTTCTTTCTTCGTATCCAGATCCATCTCATTTGCATTCCATCATATTGCTATAAAATGTTGCTGATATGTATGTATACATATTAATTATATTATATATATATCCCAATTATATATCCTCATTGTATGCCCTTACATTGGTTATATTCATCCAGGTTGTTCCATTGGTCATCCACAGAAAACATTCCACGCTTAATATCTCCAGAAAATGTCATCATTACATTGGTACGTCCATCATGATTCCATCATAAAGTAATGTACTGGTCGCATTGGGATCTGGATAAATTTGACTTCAAGTCACAGCCTTACTGTATGGTTAATAAATGATAAGAGACAAAATCATCCCACTTAAATAGCTTGAATTCAGGTTAGTGAATCATTAAAATTTCTCCAACGTGGCAATTGACAATCCCCCCATGTAGTTCGAATATTTTCCCAGAAACCTTCATTTTTTTGGGGTATGTTTCCCATATTTTCCTATGATGGTCCTCCGATGTTCCCATATGTTATAGATGTTTCATAGAGTTGGATGGACAATTTTCACCGGAAACCCCCATCAATTTGATGGTAAAAACCCATGGGTTTCCGGTGAAGATTTTCCCAACAAAACCAATCCATTGAATTTTCCAGCCAGAAACCTCAAGGGTCGTCTCGCAGGAGTTGAATCCACGAGGTCGAGTGCTCAGGCAGATCTGCCAGGAGGTGCGGAGCACTCCTGGGCCTATTTTGAGACATCCCCATAAGATCCCATAAGATACCATTGGGACATTATATCTATCATAAGATCCCATAAATAAACATTGTTTTTGGTAAAATACGATTGTTTATTTCATGGAAACGATGATTAAAGATGATGAAAAGCCGATGATCAATGTAATGATCAATCATGTTGGAGTCACGACTGGATGATGCAGCGCCATGACGACTGGGAAAGCTTCGATTAAAGCAGAAGTGATGGTTTAAGCAGCTAGATCAGCATATGGGATGACTCTCAATGGATAAACCCATCTCTTTCAAGAGGCAATAGCGAGCTAAGTAAAGAGTCCCTCGGTTTTGTTGGATTTCTCAAGTGTTGTTCGGAGACATCTTCTATGCTTGGTTGTATCGTTTTTTTTTCATTGCCTAAGATTGAATGTTGCTGTATCTCAAATTGGGGGATATCGGGATATCATGGGATATCCATTCGTGGGACCGTTGGGTGAAATGGTTGGTGAACTCAGTCTCCAAGGTTATAGACGGAAGAGATGGATAATGTGGGTCATTATGGGGAGATTTATGTGATGTAATAGGGATATTTAATGATAACAACGATGAGATATCGTTTCGAAAGTGGTTTACCGGTTTTATATGGTTTAACATGGATGGGATGATGATAGGATATCAGTAGATGTACCATCCGGTGTCATCAAACATGGTTGGCTCGAAAGTCTAACGGGAGGCCTTGTTGTGGGAACACCATCTATATTGCCATCTTAGGGAACATCATTTTCATGGGAACACCATCTAATGGGAACACCATATGGGTTTGTCTGAAAATAGGGTATATTCCCAATGAAATAGCCATTTAATAGGGATAATCATCATTAACCATTGGGTTTAGGGGTACACTATTTTCAGACACACCCATATGTTGTGGATTCTCCATTGCCATCTTTGATTGCCGGAGGGTATCCGTTTGCTTTTTGAACGTGGATTTCTACATCCAACAAGCCAAATCTGGATCAGACAACCATTGAAGGTTACCTTGTGGTTATGTTTTAACAGTTTGCGAACTTGAACATGGCCCAGTCGAAATAGTGGATTTACCCAGCTGTAACATGCTGTTGACCTGGTAAATCTAAAGAAACCTGATCGGTGGGGAAAACCAGGTCAGTGGAGAGCGCCTTTTTGAAGCCTCGACAGGTGCGGTGATGGGACATGTTTCTATTCCCATCCTTTTTTTGTTGGTTTAAGATGGTAAAAAAACTAGCCATAATTTAAGGATCATTTGAAAATGGCTTTATGTTTATCGGATGTTGTTTTGTCCACCTTGGGGATGAATATCATCGAGAATCTGGGCCTGATATCCCAGCGTCTCCAGGGATATCATCGATGGAACTTGTTCAATTTTGGTGATTTGGGCAAAATAATCATACCTAATGGTAATTATACCAATGGCAATTTCAGCTAATGGTTATTTTGTTAATGGTATACTTATTTTGGTATACTTATTTTCAGTTAATGGTTATTTTATGAGAATTATACCTATAGTGGCAATTTCAGCTAATGGTTATTATGGCAAATAATCATACCGTATTCACCAGCCCCTCATTTATTATATTTATTGTTTTGAACTATTTTCAGCTAAGATATGTTCAGTAAAAAAATCTGATGCCTTTTGCAGTATTTATCTAATCATGGGGAAGTAGAATGACACGAAGGGTTTTCAAATCTCATGGGTTGAGATCACCACATGTGTTGTTTATGTTCCCTTGTTTGTTGCTTAAGTTCCAACTTGTTTGGATTGATTTCGAATTGTTTGGTCAACACTCATTTGTTGTTGATTTAAACCACACTGTGTTGATTCAATCAACATGTTTGTTACTGTCAACCTCGTGTTTCTTGCTTCATTCAACATTTGTTGTTGGTGAAATTCGCAAGTTGCCATGTCCGTGGATGAAAGCGACTTATTTGATGAACTTTCATGGTTCAATCCCATGATGTTCCTCATCACATCTACTTGTTTCATTGATTAGGTCATCACTTTTGTGGTTGAACTTCCCATATTTCAGTTGCTTGATTTCCAACTTTTGTTGATTTAACCCGATTAGTTGGGTACGCCTTTCAGGTTCAATGGTAAAAATCACCGTACAACAGAAATCCATTATATCCCCGACTGTACCTGCATCAATTGGTGGGTTGTATCATCATATCATCATTATAAATTCAGCCAGACATGTTTGTTGGTTACCCCTCCAGTTTTTTTGACACCACGACGAGGTTTAGACTTTCCACAGTTTCTGAAGGTCGTAGAAATGCTGAGACAACGTGCCTTGACGCTGTGCGACACTGACCTCACCTGAAACGGTGTAAAATGTGGTAACTTAGTGGGGATGACCTGAAAATAATGAGTTATTTGTGTACCTATTTTCCCATTTATGGAATGTATAACAATTATAACATCAATAAACCATTTATAATTGCTTTCTATGGCCATAGCAAAAAAAATCAGCTTGGCTGCAGTGTGACTGCGTAAAAATCTGATGGTTAACCGGTTAACCATCGTATCATCCCACTAGGAACGCAAGCCATCAAGCCATCTGCCGCGAACGGTTCGCTGAGCCAAGGTTTCTGTTTCTTGCAGGAAGAACTGGAGCATTTCAGAAGCGTTTTTCAGGCTGGGATCATGACAAGGTAGGTTGTTTTGTCATTGGATAGTATACAAAAAAGCTACATATTTTTGGGTAAATGCAGCTGGTCCATGGATATGCCAGGTTTCTTTGGGGCAGTTAAAGGCAACTTTTTGGTGATGAAATAGAGGTTTGGCATGTTGGGCCCCGAAAAGCACTACACTTCAGGCAGATGACCCTGGACAGCAATCCCAAAGCAAGTTGGTTGAGTTTCGCCGAGAGCTAGCCTTTATTTTTTGCACCAACTTGCATGTGCCTTATTGGATTCCTGGCCCATGTTTGAGGTGTTAAACTTGGGGTGCCACGTGCATAGTATTTTGTAGTTACAGGATGTTACAGGCCTTAAACACTCTCAAATTTGAGGGATGCAAAAAGCCCCGCAAAAAGCGACAGGTCTTTGATCGAGACCATTCGGGTGGGATGAGTTTAGCAGAGCTCAGTAGCGCTTTGGCGTCTTGGCTCGGAGGTTTATTTTGTGATCCATGTGGGCATTGTATGGGACTGTATCCAATAAGAAAGTGCTTGGTGGTATCATGAATGGATTATTTTCCGTATATGGGAATGGAATCATCCCAACTGACTTTCACTCCATCATTTTTCAGATGGGTAGCGAAAAACCACCAACCAGGAAACCTTCCGTAACCAGTCAAGATTTGAGAGATACAACCCTCAAGTTCGGAGGAGAGACAGACAAATGCACCGCTTGGGGATGACTCGTTCTGCTCGGCGCGCTCGGCACGTCTATACATTGTGCGCAAGGACATGGAAACGTGAACTCTTGATTCTGTACCCTGTACCCGATGGTGTTGATAACTCTGGATCTGTTGAAACTTGCGAATACCATTGATTCCATTCCCTGGAACTTATAATGTCATCTGTCATCCAGATCATACACCATCCTTAATTAGACAAAAAAGAAAGTACTATATCATAAGTAATGTCAACCCGGGATTAATAAACTATTGTTTATTGATTAGGGGATACTCCTGCAATAGTCATCATTTGGTGCTTAAATGGTACCCTCCCAATTAAACAGCCTAGGGGTTTATTAATCCAGGGTTGACATTACAAATTATTCCCATTTCAAACTACACCTTTGTTTTTTTGCCCAAGATAAATTGCCATTTTTTCCAAAAGAAATATAATCCCCCACGCTCTTGTACAGTGATTTGAGACAGACCCTTGGATGCTGTTTTTTTTTGTAGATTGTTTATTCCTATATATATATATACGTATGACATATAAACATCCATGTACACATATATATATATACACCATTTACAAAATCACATAGGGACATATGATATACCCTCTGCTAATTTGACGTAGCTACGGAAAATCGCTGGGTAAATCATCTATAGATAGGCCCTTTTCAATAGCCATCCTAAATTACCAGAGGCTATACGGCAATACCATCTTAATCCATCATATACCCCCAAGAAATCCCATTATAAAGTAAATCCGTAAATCCCATTATTGTAAACACCATTAAATCATATCAAACCACATTAAATCTCATTAGCATCCCCTCAACATCCCATAAAAGTCCTATAGACAATCCCATGGTGCCCTATGAAAATCCCACATTAACATCCCATTACTGGTTGGTGGTTTGGAACATGAACTTTATGTTTCCATTCAGTTGGAAATGTCATAATCCCAATTGACGGACTCCATTATTTTTCAGAGGGGTAGGTATACCACCAACCAGTATCATATGGCCATTATTGAATGATGTTAAATTAGGTTTGTTCAACCACCAGATAACAATCAGGCACTCAAAATCACCATTCAATCACCATTAATAAACCCACCATTCAATCACCATGAAATCACCATTCAATCACCATTTTCCTATGGTTTTCCTATGGTTTTCC
>Ga0126342_10000541_pt1 | contig 42362 bp, 28 predicted proteins | sample Cyp1metagenome_FD_92528 | JGI IMG/M metagenome (GOLD analysis project Ga0126342, IMG submission 92528) | Coral microbial communities from Lord Howe Island, Old Settlement Bay, Australia - Cyphastrea 1 metagenome | ecosystem: Host-associated > Invertebrates > Cnidaria > Coral ...
CGTTGCACATGCTTTGAAAGCAATTTCTGCCCACCTCGTTTTCTGAATTTAATTAATTCACCTCGCTTAAATTGCAAAGATTCACCTCGTACCTCGTCAGCCCTCGCTCTAAATTACGCAGATATATTTACCATACATGGATCCTATGGGTTATGGTTGGTCAGTTTCTACCGGGATTGAATGGGACTTCCATCAGAGTGCTATGTCAAACTCCGAGCCGGGCTCGCAAAAACTGTTGCATGGAGGTCACGGCTCGGTCCCACGGATTCGAAGCGTTGTGGCCTTGAGCCACAGCACGTCTTGGTGAGATCCTTCCCCTTAGCATTTTACAATATGGAGCCCAGGAGTGATAAACCCCTCAGCAATTGGGGGGTTAGCTGCCATTTGGCAAATTTAAGCCCAAGCAAATTCGGAGTAACCCCCTGCCAATTTGCTGCACCAGGGCCTCAGTAAGGCTGGGTTTATTAATCGTTGACATGTGACAATCGTTCCCTGGATCGATGCAAGTACACACCTGATTCACAGGCATGTCGTTGCCAAAAGTTGGGTAGATTAAAGTCCCTGAAGCTACGATCCAGGCTGGTTGGCAACCCTGAAAACACAATTGGACATTTCTAGGCATAGCCGGGAAACATTTCAGCAAACCTCAAAGTGGCTTATAATCTTATATATATATATCTTCTTATATCCGCCATTTCGTTGTTCAAATTCCCCTTGTTAAGTCTGTTTACATAGAATCCTTTCACTATCCGACCACCATAGCTAGTGGTTGGTAAAGACAAATCTCCCATTCCCATTAATGGGGTGCAATGCGATTCAAGAAAAGTTCTTGTGACAAACATCTGCCATGTCAAAAATGGATTCGACATAACACTACGAGTATCGATTTACACACCCAAAAGTTTATGTAGAATTATGTACCCTACGGTAAACTAACATAGACGTGGAAAAAAAAGCACCATTGGTAGAAAATTAGATAATTGTCCAAGGAAATGATGGGTTTTCCACATCTATGTTAGTTTACCCTAGGGCAAGCAGCATCTTTATCCGATTATACGACCATCTTTTCATGGTTCAATGTTGGTCACAACAGTGTTGTCATCTTTTGCTGATCTTCCTCCACAGTAAATCATGTTTTTCTCTGGGCAAACTGCAATATGACTGTCACAAAGCTGAAATAATTACTGCATATTACTGCTATTTTGGGATAGTTGCCCAAATAGAAAACCCCTATTCCAGTGAGGTCACAGTGAGGCCAACTTGGATTTTTCATATCCTCAATTTACCTACCTGGGTAGGTATACTACATCTCCGAGTTTTCAAGTTGGTGAACCAAATATGGGACAAGGTTGAACCAAGGTTGACCACATCTTTTCATGGTCATGTCAGTTATGTTTTTGGCTGCTTGGATCTGCTTGCTTCGATCCACGGAGGTGATTAAAAAAAAAAACTAAAGTTTTTTCAAGAACCATACGGCTTTGTCTGATAATAGGCTATACTCGTAGCCCCTTTAATCATGCTAAAAATCAGAACAATTTCCATACAGACATAGCTGAAAAAAAGATGGTATAGTAACCATTTTCAGACAAAACCCATATTAATTGGTTGACCGTTTAAGTTATTCTTGTGAGATGAACTACCGCACCGGCCGGGACAGATTTGCCAAGGAAAAACTCTGGGAAACCATTGATTCATGGCCAATCCTTCATTGGCGCGAAGAAAAAAGTAGATGTTTGACAGGTTAGTAAAATGCTCTCAAAATGGAAAACAATGTTTTTGTTCACTAAACTACCCAACTCACCAGTTGGTTTACCCATTCCCTCCTTTACAATCCTATGTTTTATCTCAACACTATCTCCCATCTGTTCTAGATTCTTGTTGGTTTTCACCCAGCTTCAAAATCATGTTGCTTCTCAGTTGTCTTGGAATCCACTCCCGTCCCCGGGATTATACACCCAACTAGCTGTACCCGGCCTGGTAAACGTTTACATGACTATGGAAAATCACATGTTTTAATGGGTAAATCAACGAACTAACTGGGCCATCTATACCATAGCTATGTAACCAATTACCAGAGGGTATGGATCATCATGTTCCCCATGATATTCCCATTGTATCACCATTGTACCCATACTTTTTGATGGTGAATCCCCTTTGTTGATGGTTAAAACCACCATTAAATCACCATTTCTAGCGGTTAAATCAATTACCAGAGGGTATCTCAACTTCTCACCTTGTCGATGGGGCACAGGATCTGGTACAACAAGGGCGCTGCGATGTGCAACTTGGCCGTCACAAATTTGGCCGTTGGAAAAACCAGGGGTTCTTATTAAGTGGCGGTTCTTAGTGGTCAAATGTGGTTAAATGTGGTTAGTGGTTAAATATGGTTAAATGTGGTTAAATGTGGTTAAATGTGGTTAATGAAACCTGATCAAGGGCTGATAAGGGTTGATTCTGGGATTTTTATACCATGTGATTAATGCAACCATTTATATACCATGTGGGTAATAAATAAACCACCCATGACTGGGAATGGTAAGTTTATACCATATATATATAATATGTATGGTGATGACTGGGGGATGGTCTATGGCATTGGGAATTACCCACATTACATGGCCAATCTTAGATATCCTCTGGTAAACTAACATAGTTTTTGAACATTGCCATTTACAGTTGATTTACCCACACAAAATGGTGATTTTCCATAGTTATGTTAGTTTACCAGAAGGTACCCTGCAAAAAATGAAAAAATCTTAGCTGGTGAACGTAGATAATGATATGCCATGATGTGGCGGTTCTTAGTGGTTGATAAACCCTGAACCCTTATGATTCACTTATATCCCATTGTACATCCGGAAATAAATGATATCCCAGGTAATATCCCAGTTCATATCCCACTAATCTGGGGGTTTCCTAAGTCATGAGGCTACCCCCAAATCATCCAAGTCATTAGACAATGACTTAGTATTGAAACCCATGGTGACTTGGGGATCCCCCATTTTAAGAAACAGCAATATGGGGATCAAATGACAATTAATCACATCATATAAGTTATTCAGGCGGGGAAATCAACAGCAAGGATCAACAAAGAACATGCATATGAACCACAGACCGAGGGGATTTAACCAACCAAAAAGTGATTGTCATACATATGGGAATGGGTCAAGACCCTCACCCCTTCACCCTTTCAGCGGAAGCAATTGCTCGGAGGTCGGAGACAAGCAAGCTCGTCCCTGGAAACTGTGCACCTGACAGATGGCCAGGTGCGTGCAACTCTGTGAGCACGGGACTCAAGCTTGGTCGTTGCCTCATTGAGCACCTGAGCAAGTTCCCTGAGTTTCTCACCTCGCGGCAACTCATCTGCGATCGACAAGTCCGTCTCAATGGGTCAAAACCCTGCTACCCAATGTACATCCACAAAATGAAAAGAATAGTCTCTACTATCCATTATGTACCCATGTTGGTGATTCAAAATATTGACCCATACCCATACTACCCTCTGGTAAACTAACAGTTTGCTATTGAAAATGTCTCATAGAAATAGTTGATTTACCCAGAGGGTAATGTATATTGTTAGTAACATTTAGAATAGTCTCAAAAAATATTGGGATGGTAATGTACCCATGTTGGTGATTAAAAATATTGACCCATAGCCATACTAAGAGTAAAAACATACCATGAAATACTGAGGGACACCTATTTGATTCTTTGTGGAACTCAAAGATTGTTATGGGTTTATTATTTTACATCACTATACTAATCTGGTTGGTGGTTTCACCCCCTGTGAAAAATATTAGTCAGTTGGGATGATTATTCCCAATATATGGAAAATTAAAAATGTTCCAACCCACCAACCAGTAATTCAATGTGGGTTTGTTTGAAAATGGGGCATACCGGGCATACCCCTCCAATGATCACCATGTTTCATGGAGATAATGAGGTTTTGATCCATTGGAATTTAGGGTATCCTATTTTCAGACAAACCAATGCTGCTTGGTGGTATACCTACCCCTCTGAAAAATATGAGTTCGTCAGTTGGGTTTATTCTTCCCAATATATGGAAAAATAGAAGTCATGTTCCAAACCACCAACCAGAATGTATCTCTTGCACAGTTTTGAAACACTCAGCCGACCACAACCGACCCATCCAAACAGCCAAAGACCTGGGAAGCCGCACGTGTCCACCCCATTCCAAAGGATATCGAATCTGCAGAGCCATAAACAACGGCACCTGCCGCGGACCATTCCCTTTTGGGGATACAGTACCCCATGGAAAGTAGCACATGACATCACTGTTTTTATTACTTTTCCGCTGTAATCCCCTGGTTTTTGACAGAACTAGGATCAATCCGAGTTTTCATTACACAATGGCTTGCCCATTGAAGATCCAGAAAAGCGATCGATTGGCAGCTGAATTTTGGATTTGATCATCCAGTATCCAAAACAAATCCAAGACATGGGAATTTGTGGGTCCAGCATTTTTGGATCCATCATCGTGGGTGGAAAGGAGTTGTAACAAGGGAACGGGGACGGTAGTCAAATTTAGTCAATAGCAATCATCCTCGGAAATTCAGAGAAATCTTTTGCAACCTGAGGATACCCTCTGGTAAACTAACATAGCTATTGAAAATGGCTATTAATAGTGGATTTACCCATTAAAATGGTGATTTTCCATAATTAGTTAATTACGTCAGTTTACCTGAGGATACTTTTCACCCCGAAGTTCCCTCTAGCCAAGGGACCATGGCTTCAGTTAAATCCTGCAATTAACCAGCAATTTTTTTTAGCCGAATCCCAGCATAGACCAGCAGCAAAACTTCATCCCCAAGTTGCTTGGTGCCAACCTGAGTTACCCTCTGGTCAACGTTTACAGTTTGCGAACTGGAAAATCACCATGCTATGAATGGGATATTCTCGACTATTTCGACTGGGCCATGTTCCAATGTTCAAGTTCGCAAAGTGTCACTGAAATGTTCGGAGGCTATCTGAGTCTTGTTGCAACAAAATCACTCCACCTGGTCACATTTTCCATGCCTCCGCCCCTGCCACACCCGTGTATCGGATCGTGACCTCGACAGCCGATCTGGGACCCAGATGCGAACCATGGTGCTGGAATATGTAGCGACATTTCCCCAAAAAATGGCCCAAATGTAGGTAAGTATATCATAGATAGAGTATAGGGGTATGGTGGATCAATAACTCTTTGGAAGCAACTTATAACAAGGGGCGCCCACATTGTATGAGGCGTGTATCGAAGATTTTTTTGGTGTGCATGTGGGGTTTCTGATGATTATCTAATTAACGAAATACAAGTAATTACAAGAAACCACTTACATCAATTTCAATGGGGACATGATGGGATATAGATGTATATACGTAATGTTATGAAATATCACATTATATAACCAACTTCTGAGGTTTTCAAGGTAGGCTGCAACTTTACCCGAGCCTGGGAATTATGGTAACCTGGTATTGTGTCTGGCGCCTTATCAGCTTTGCAATTTGTGTCTGGTAGATACCCTCTGGTAAACCTACAAAAAACTATGCTTTCAATTGGTAAATCCACTATTTCTATGGTCATTTTCCATAACTATGTTAAATTACCAAAGGGTAACAATACTGGCTTTTCAACATCCCCTTGATGTCGAAGCACTAGCGGCACTATGTCGCTTGAGGTCATGCCATCTTGTAGGATCTATGGCAGGTGAAACTTTGAGATGAGGGACCCCAGGAATCGGACCTCTAGCGAATTCCCAAAATGAAAAGAACGTCATGTTTCCAATCCTGGCCCTTGGCTTGAACCCAGAGCCTGGAATCATGATATCTTACCTGTCAATTGAACATACAGAAAATCAGCGATTTTTTGGGTCTGAACATCTTGGGAAACAACCCTAAATATGGCTGAACACATCCTTTTCCATATATTTCCCATGAATCTTTTCCCCATGTTTTGGAGATTTTTTAAACAGCCCATTTCATGTAAATCCACCCATTTTTAGGCTCCGGGCCGGCATGGGAGTGATGGGAAAGGCCTCTGTGGTCATGCCCCAGCCCGCATCGCCTGCGATCCGCGAATCAGTGCGATCAGATCATTAAGTTATCTAATGGATATCTACAGATATCCCTGCAGATATCTATATATATATATCATTGTTATATATGTATATGTGTGTGTGTATCATTGTCTATCTATTTTTCTTTCTATGTACAGTATCTATCTATGTCTGCGCAGCCGAAGAGTGGACTTTCTGGGCTCAGAAAGTCCAACTGGAGATTTCGCCGGCGTGAGGTTGGACACTCGTTTCCCATGCCACTCTGGTAAACTCACAAAAAGCTATGGAAAATGGCCCATTTATAGATATTTATAGTGGATTTACCCATTGATAGCATGGTGATGTTCCATAGTTATGTTATGAAAAATGTTAGTTTACCAGAAGGTACAACTCTAAAAAACAGGATTCATCATCCGTTGAACAGGGATCAACAAAAAAAGGATCAAGCCACCAAGCTAGAGGTAAAACAATGCGTCACATGTGAAGCCGCCAACAAGAGCGCCTGTGAGATCTCCAAACTCTCATGAAAGGGATTTATATATATATGGAGGTTTCCTGGAATAGGGGTACCCCCAGTTCATCCATTTTAATGGGATTTTCCCTTGTAAACCATCCATTTTGGGTACCCCCATGTATGGAAACCACCATATATACGTATTTCCTGTTTTTTAAACATAATTTCTGAAATCTTGGCCAATCTCCCCTCAAAAAAAACTGGAACTCCCAAGGGTTTCGCCTTCCCGCTGCTTCGTCACCACAAAGAAGTAGTTCCTGCACTGGTTGCTGACTTAAAAATCTGCGAACTTGTCAGAAACATTGGGAAACACTGGAATATCATCGGGATATGAGAGATAAATGGGATCAATATTCATGGGATAAAAAGTTGGGGATTGATATTATGATGATGGGATCAATGTGGGGATTAAATGAAATTCAGATAGTTGAAATTGGGACATACCCTCCGGCGTCATCAATCACCGAACGAAATGGAAATTCTAAGAGGAAAATCCTGTAAAACTAAATGGTGGATGTTCCAGCGAAACACGTTTGATTCCCGGATGGTAATAATGGAAACCACCAACCAGAGAATTTTCTCATGGTGTGATAAACATCATTCCAGTCATGTGTAGTCATACTTGAAAATGTGTACATCTGAGGTATGAGATAGAGCCCAACAATACTGATCATGGGGATTGTGAAGAACGGAAATTCAAAACCGATTGGTTTGCTTTATTCCTGGGCTGCAAGAAACAACCATATCTTCTAAGATGTTTTTGGGGAATGAAACGCATGATTCCACAACCAACTACGACACAACAGAGATCGCCAAACTCAACAGCGACGCCCAGACTTCGCTGTAGTTAAAGAAACCTCATGTAAACACCCAATGATCTTCGAGAAGCGGGACGCAGCTCGGATAACTACTCCACTAAGTATTTCCCAAAGATATCTGAGATATTCCCAGTTCCAAAGATTAAATTGCTATGGTTATCCTATTATATGCTTAAGTATATTTAAGCGCAATTAATATAAATCCTGTAAAATCCCATTGTCTACAATGTGGGGCCCCCGTTGACGAAATCGCTAAGTTGGTGCGTTTATAACTCCAATAACTATGGTTTATTGATGTTTATTGCGCTTAAATAACTATAGTATTCTAATGGGGCTTTTGTTAACCAACATTCACATCACAACGGGGGGCCCTATGTCTATACTTTGTTGATGGTTTAATCAGTTTAATTCCCAGATTTCAGGCTTTCTATCCATATTCAGATTGAGATAGACCTATGTCTACAGAACGGTTATCCCATAAAGTATTCCAGTAGAAAGGCTGCCATACTAGTATATTCTATTAATATAGTCATCCTGCAGTAGATAGAATATGGAGATGTCAGAAAATCCTCACTAAAATTTGGACATATCTTTGAAAAATTCCAGTGGGTCTACTTCAGGATGATGAAAAAAACCCAGATTAAGAATTTCCATGGTCAATCTGGGATAGACCACAAGAAATTTTATATTTTGCTGGTTGGCTGGTTATTTTCCATTAGCAAAAAACTGAAGGATTAGTTTCTACCCAACCAGCCGGTTGGGAATGTTTATAACCTGCAGTTCTACAGGATGGTGCCCCCCAGTGATATTTGTTGGCTTAGATTCACCCCATGAACTATACAGTTACATTTACCAGAAACCATAGAATTCAGCCATGCTAAGCCACTTCTAAGGCAACTTATATATATTATATTATATCCTATTATATATATATATATATTATATTGGGGTCTCTATAGGGATGTAATTGATATAATAATATAATATCCATATAGCCATCATAGGCAACTTCTAAGCCATGTTCGGCTGGGGTCTCCATCCTGTTCTAAGGCGCCTTTCGGGTGTGAGAGGCGGTGTGCTGGCCAGCAACTTGATGGTCATGGGCATGTCGGATGGCAACACGCCCTACAGGGCGAAATATTAAGGACGAGTCAAGGGTGGATGTCGCATCGAAATGTTACTAAAATATAATAAATGTAAATATAATATATTGAAGATATCATCATGTGTATATTAGACTTTATATATAACAACGTGTAAGCAAATATATACATGTATATACATATACCATGCAACAACTATATATATGTTCATATATATATAATACTATATTAAAACTACTACAGTAATATGCAAAATCATGAAAACGATTATGAAAGTAAATACCACATATGGTTTGATGTATGAACGGGGGTTCAACCACTATTGTACAAAAGTGTGCATATTACCAAACAAATATATGTGTATGTTCATGGCATTATATCTGGAATTGATATTCAACATATCAAAAGATCAAACCAAACATCATGTTGTGTCTTTGCATTTTCAGGTAAATTACACCTATAATTCATCGTTTATAAAACAGGTAAATCATCATTCTTATCATCTACAACTGGGCCATGTTCCACACGAGTCATGGAAATTCACCAACTTTTGCTCCCTTGAAACGTGTGGCCACCTGGACAAAAAGGTCAACATTTTCTAGTCTCAGGGGACAACAGGTTTTAGTATATTTTCTAGTATATACAGTGAATCAATGTATATAATCAAACAGATTTATATAGATGTCGTATTTCTAGCTGGTTGGTGGTTTCAACCTACCCCTCTGAAAAATGATGGACTTCGGACCAGTTGGGATGATTATTCCATTCCCAATAGATGGAAAATCATAATCCAGCCATGTTCCAGTCACCACCAAGCAGTGATTATTAACCATTATCAACCATTATTAACCATTATTAACCATGATTAACCATCATTAACCATCATTATCCCATTAAAAAGCCATGTTCCAGTCACCACCAACCAGATATATTATTCATTAGATCAGGTATTAATCACTATTAACCATGGTTATTGCACCATGTCTATGTCTATCATCTAACTCATAAAATCCCCCCAAGGACTCGACCATCTCGACGCTGACCTGGGCTTCCGGACATTGTCCGCTGCCATGAGAATGGCACCACTGAGGTAGTTGCCGTTGAAGAGTGTCCATCGCTCGCGGCAGGAGACCAAGTTTTTCTGGCGGAATCGGAGGAATCGGAGGAATCGGAGGAATCGGAAGTGACCCTAGGATCCTCAGCCAAGAATGGTGATGAATATAGGGATCGAACTTGGGATTTCAATCATGGAAGAGATCATATAGGGCTTATAAACCCACTACTTGGAGGATTCCAATTAGCAAGTGGTTAGTGTTTGTGGGGTTAGTTTAGCCATTTATAAATGGGATAAGTTATCTACTAAATGGGAACTTAGTAACCAGGCCTACTAACCACTTACTAAGTGGGATGATCCTCCAAGTAGTAACCCTGGTTAGTACGTCCCCTAAGAAGCTTTTCCTGTATATATATAACATTATTATATACGAGTAGAGGACAAAATTTACAGTATGTTAAATTTAATGCCATGCACAAATTAGGGTCGTCCCCTATCGGTTGTGAGGATTTCAGTATTCCAGGTATAGGGTCGTCCCCTATCGGTTATGAAGGTTTTGTGCAACCTCGGAAAGGCCAAGGCGAAGCAGAGACTAAATTAGTAAAAAGGGGTATAACTATGCTTACTAAACAGTTACTAAGTGGGATGATCCTCCAAGTAGTGCCCCTGCACTTGGGATTCATTGTTGATAGACGTTGTGGAACTAAAAGATGTGTTCATACAATCTCATACATGCATGTAGACAATTGAATGGCTTTGTCAGAAAATTTTCCTCTTGACCTAAAATCCACATAAATTTAAAATCATTGGTTTTCCTATGAAAAAATCACATCTGTTTAGATCCCTCTTCGGATGATTCAGTCCCAGGCGCTATGTGAGATCCGGACAGGGCTTTCGATGTGGAGAGCTAGCACAAATCATGGCTAGTCTCAATCAAATTCATTAGCTTCATATGTCGTCATGTATAGCTAAGACATAATACCTATAGGTAGTTTTTGCTTTATGAATATAATGTATAAGACATGTAGAACATGATGTAGCTATGTTTGTCTGTGTATCACACCTTTTAAAACGCGAATTCCGCCATCCGTCACCTTCAAGCGCCCGTCATCTGCACCTTCAAGCGCTCGCGTTCACCAGGTGCGAAGCAACTCAGCAAGAATTTGTATCCTGCGATGCAAATCCAACATCCCAACATCCACGGCAGAGTAGGTACAGCTATAATGGGATAGATGAAATTGGTATTCAACATATGCATGGACATACGTGTGTATATTTATATATATATATATATATGTATATATATATATATGTATGTATGTATAAATATATATGTGTAAATATATATGTGTAAATATGTAAATATGTATATATATATATATATGTAAATATGTATATATATATATATATACATGTAAATATGTATATATATATATATGTAAATATGTATGCACAGGTATTTGTACAATATGTGTGTATGCCTGTAGTGTAAGGTGATGTAGGGTAATGCAATGCAACTCAATACAATGTACTGCATCGCAATGGGATGGCATGGTATGTATAAACTAAATATGTGTTGACATAAAACACCTTGCAAACAGCTTTCTCTAAATTCACACAGCCTAACAAACGGAACATATTTCATCATATAAAGCCCTAAGACTTGGGCTGTCATGTTCCCCATTGACAATTATTGACATGACATTTTCTTGCCGAATCATGAAACAGACAAACCAACAATGCTGTTCTCCCTGACCTTCTCAAAAACCCCAGCACGGCCGATATTTTTACGTGCGCCTGCCGGGGCGTAGACATCCACACGATTCGGGTACCTTTCACTTCATTTGGAAGTGAATTTGCAGAAAGTTTCGGTCGATCTGGGGTAAATCATGGGGTAAAAAACATGGTTTCATGATGTTTCATGATGTTTCATGCAGCAAAATCCCTTGAATCAACCATTTCTGAAGGGTTTCCCCCAGGATGAAACCCCATGAGTTCCCCGCTTTTTCTATCCTGGAGGGGATTCCCAACAGCCAAAGAAACAGTGAGTTTACAATAAACAATGGGACATCACCAGGAATTTTGATTGGTATATACCATCTGGTTATGACTAACAGTTCGCCATGGAAAGATCCACCATTTTTCATCTATTTCGATAGATGGGCCATCGAAAAACCATGGCGAAGTGTGAATGTCATAACCAGGCCCGGTAATAGGGATGCAACCATACGAATCTTTGTGTCCGAACATGGGATATTCAACCTCCGACTCTCTGGCGATTTTTTTTGGCAAAACATGCAGGGAACATGTTGATTCACCGACGGAAGGGTGTAGCCTATTGAGACAAAGCCACCTGGATATCATGGGGCCCCCGTTGACGAAATCGCTAAGTTGGTGAACATAACTCCAATAACTATGGTTTATTGTACTTATAACTATAGTATTCATGGGGCTTTTGTTAACCAACTTAGCTATCGTTTGGGGGCCCCACATTGTGGATATCATAGATCTCCTTTTCCCATGGAAGTTGGTTGTTTCATAGAAGGGTCACCCCAGTGAAGAACTGGAAAACCAATAGGCACATGTTGATACATGGATGATACACCCATCACCGTCCCGGATCTCATTTTCCCAGACACTATTGGTTGAACTAATCTTATCCTGCAATGTGGGGTCCCCTAGATAGCTAAGTTGGTGAACATAACTCCAATAACTATGGTTTATTGTACTTATAACTATAGTATTCATGGGGCTTTTCTTAACCAACTTAGCTATCGTTTGGGGGCCCCACATTGTGCCAATATTGACCACCACCTGAAGTTCCAAAAGTGTGATTTCATCCCCAGCTAAGCCGTGGTTTCTGGGTGCTGTGCGTTTCACATTAGGGGGATGGAATTTTGAATAACCGTCCAACTAAGATATATCCTGAGCCTGAAAACCCCCTAGTGAACTAGTGAAAAATACTCTTCCGCCCTCCATGGCAAACTCGATGTTGAACGAGGCTCATCTCCAATTGAATCCTCAATTTAATCCACCAAAAAAATGGACAAAATCCATCATTTATAGATCAGTTCCTGGTAAAACCATAACGGTTATCCATTGAAGCTATTGTTTTATTAGTATCTATCAAAGACAAATACTGGTTGGTGGTTTTAACCACCTTGAAAAATATGAAAGTCAATGGGAAGGATAATCCCATATATTATGGAAAATAAAAAATGTTTGAAACCACCAACCAGATATATCATTCATTAGATCAGGTATTAATCACTAATAACCACTATTAACCACTATTAATCACTATTAACCATGGTTAAAACCACCAACCAGAATATGTTTCCTTATTTCAATTCACCAAGCTATTTGCGGATCATGCCGCTACGCCGCTACGGAATTCATGGCATAACCTGTGGCAAAAAGCCCTCCATCGAGACGCCCAGCGCACTCGGATTTTTCACCCAAATCAAAAAGAGTTACCTCGCGGGTGGAGGATATGGATATATTATATCCCATAGGATACATGTATGCTATATATATATATGGTAACATTTACCATCCATATGGTCCATATACCCCAAATGTTAGCATATATACCAGCACCATGGATCCGATGATTGTATATATATATGATAAAATAGATATGGAGCCAATTGTTTTTTTCTCGAATGAGACAGGTTTCACATGTTTTTTTGGGGGAGTAAAAGAGGGTTGAGATGAGCGAAAGAGCACATTGGGATGTTTTAGTTCAGGTACAGGATTGGGTAAATGTACAAATATAGCATGAGCTGGGGCTCAGTCCCATTAAATTACCATTAACTCACAATTAAATCCCATTAAATCACCATTAACTCACCATTAATCTTATTGGTCTTCAGTGCCCTGAATTGTTGGATTATCCCTGGAAAAGAAACATGGGTTGTAAACCGTGCCATCTCTCCTGAAGTCGAAGTGCAATCTTTCCCCACATTGCCTAAAAATGCCTAAAATATGTCATGACTAGCTCCATCTTGGGTCTCCAGAAATTGTCCCCCACCTCAATGAATTTCTTAAGGTAGGGGTCATAAAATATCCATAGGTATGATGGTAAATTGATGAATATCCTTTTTTACTGCTCCCTTCCAACTCCGACCGAGCTCGGGGATTGGATCCTCGAAACCTCAACTTTAATTGCAAGGGAAACAAATGATTCAACAGTAGATATTTGGGGTACCACATTTTCAGACAAACCAATATATATATATATTTATATATATATGGTCCCGTCCATTCCCGTCCTCGGCCTCTCCACCCCCCCAATGGGTTGTGTCCCCAGGTAGCACTTCCTTCCCTTCTATTTGCAAGCTATTGGCAGCATTTCTGAGGTCCAGCTTCGCTTTTGCTAGGTCTTTGCAGCATTTCTGACTACCAGCCTCGCATTTACCAGGTACAAGGTACATGCTACCTTTTAGACGATATACGTAGCACACATACTCCCTCAAAGTACCTACGTGCTATCTATAGTCATATATACATGTACTATGTATCTACTTCCTTTTTACTACCTGTGTACTCTCGCAGCACTACATGTGTTTAACATATACCGTACCTACCATACATTCCAATGATGCCATACATACCATACCTATCATACCTATCATACATACCACACATGCCATACATATGAAACATAATTTCCACGCTTACCATACACACAATACCAAACATACATGCCATACCTACCATACCTACCTTACATAGGAAACATTCCATACCCATCATAGTAACCATACATACCATACAGACCATACAGACCATACAGACTGTCATATCAAACATACCATACCCAACAGACTTACATACCATACCTACTATCCATACAACACCAACCATTCATGCCATACATACCATACCTACCATACATACCCAACATATCATACCACACCCCCACCACACCACAGGAAGGGGGACAGTGCCACACCAGGGGCGGAGGTGGAAGATCGAAAATATGGGGGCAGTATATGGGACCCATCCCATGGCGGGGGGAGGGGGGGTGGCAGGGCCTGGTGCATATATATATATATATGTATATATGTATATATATATGTATATATATATATGTATATATATATATATATATATTCGTTTCGCTATTGATCAATGAATGATCACTGGACGCTCATCTTCCGAAATTGACACCATTGCACCACAGATTGTCAAAGTAGAAACATTCCAACAGGATCTACACTGCAGTAGCCTAACATTGCAAAGGAAAATCAATGATGAGGCACAGTAGGAATATCTCATACCAGCAGGGTTTTGCCATTGTCACGTTGCCAAACGGCATGTCGTTCGATCCAAAAAAAAGAAACCTCATCAATGGTTGATATAGGTAATAATATAACCTCAATGTTCAAGTGAAGTAGCTCACACTTTCCATGAACGTTTTTGGTGAGACTCTGTTCAATCCATATGGGCAAAAGTGAAACAATCATCCACCGGTCTGCAGTTTTATGGTATAAGTTTTTTGGCAGGACAATTACAAACACAGGTTGTCGTATGGTTAGATCTTTGAACCCTATATCTGACTTTCCGTTGTTGGTGACATTGTTTAAATACAGATCATTGTTGTTCTGCTGGTGAATGGGTTTGAACCCCTGAAAAATACGTTCGTTATTGGGGATCATAATCATCATCATCATCATCTTCTTCTTCATCATCTTCATCATCTTCATCATCTTCATCATATCATTATCCCAAATGCCTGTTCGAGAATTCCACAAATGAAAACAAAAACCAGCTCTGTTGGCCCAACTTCTTGTTTCACCTACAAGCTGGTGGGTGATCCCCGTTGTCTATTGCTATAGATACCCTCCAGTAAATTAACATAACGACCCTGACACGACTTGGGGCTTGGAAGATGAGGTTCCACTAAAAATTGGTCATGTTCAGGGTCCAAACATGTCCAAACTGTTCATTTACCAAAGAGCAACTTTGGCGAAGACCAAAAAATTATGATTGCACTGAAACTGCAACCAGCTGCCAATGTTCTTTTCCTCACTCTGTGAATCATTCAACACCCATCAGAATGCTCAACTAGCATCCTGGCGAGAGTCGCCAACACAGCAAAAATGTAGCAGGAAAAAAGGGGCGCGTACGCAAGTTGCGCAGCGCAGCCAAAAGCGGCATAGGCCAACGTGAAGCCACAATTCAATCCCCCTCGGCATTGTCAACGGCACTGTCCAACACAGATTGTTGGGCATCCGTGAGACGCGCGGCTGCAACACGCACGCCTAAGCCAATCACAACCCTTTCGCCTTCTACACTAGCGAACTAGTGCGCCCAGTTTGGGCCCAGAGGTGTAACCCGTGTCACCCCACCGCGACACCTCCAATTCGATGACCACTTCCGGCGGAGCACGCGGGGTGGCCACGGTGAAATTCACCTGCGAGTCGTGAACCAATCTGGATGACAACGCTCGGTGGTGCCCCCGTTTGATCGCGATTGGTTGGTGAACATAACTCCAAGAACTATGGTGTGGTTTTTGTTGGGGATAAACATATGTACATATATATATATACAATACTATTTTATACTTCATGGGGTGCATAAACCAACAAACATCACAAGTTATTGGAGATACAAAATGTTAAAACAAAATCAATTTAGCTATCAAACAGGGGCGCCGCCTTGTATGTAAGTGGCCAACCATCTATGTAATTGTGGTAAACCCCAAACCCTAAACCATTCCGTCTATGACCATAACTAGGGGGTTCAAAAATGAGAAGAACCATTCCCCATATGATAATATATGATAGGTAGGTGTATTTTCATCATTGGGTATACCACATTACAATAATGTCAACCCCGAATTAATAAACCATGGTTTATTAATTAGGGGGGTGCTCCTCCAATAGTCATAATCCAATACTTAAATGGTACCCCCCCAATTAACCAGCCGTTTGGGGTTTATTAATCCAGGGTTGACATTACATTATATATAGATATTGGTTTCTTTCATCTGGGGATTGCTGAAGTCATGGGGAATAGCCTTTCTGATCCACCTTGACCGCACTTTAGAGCCACGGGATGTTGTCAACATTAAAAGAAACCTCAATCCGTTTACGATTGAAGTTTCTAAGGTTTACCATAGTGCTTTTCCTACACCTTGGAAACCTCAATATTTACCTTCTGGTAATTTAACATAGCTATTGAAAATTGCCCAGTCGAAATAGTTGATTTACTCATTAATAGCATGGTGATTTTCCATGGTTTTCCACAATTATGTAAACATTTACCAGAGGGTATCCCATTAAAATCCATGGAAAATCCCTTATAAATGGAGGTTTTAATGGGAAAATCATCTATAAAAATCATCTATAAATGGGCCATTTTCCATGGCTATGTTAAATAACCAGAAGGTAATTCACTTTTTTTTTGTGTAGTGCCCAAGCATTCAGACCATCCGTTGCGGATGCCATCCGCCTGGTCGAGGGACTACACGGCGACATACTGGTTGCTTAATGTTGGTTATATTATATTACTATATTATGATAGAATATATATAAAATTGATGGTTATCTCCCTATTGATAGGTTATATCCGCCGACCCCGGCCTAAGCCATGGCCGGGGCGGCGCCTGGGACCACCTTTGGTGTGGACCTCGCCTAAGCTGCCCCATGAGGGCTCCAGCAAGCCAAATGTCATTTTCAGAAAAAGAAATCAAACATCACTTGGCTTTTCGTCATTGGCTTTGCCAATGGTTTATGGTAGAAACATCACATGGCCATCATCCCCCAATTTTCAGAGCCACGCCCCAGGTCATCGCACCTTGCTCAGCAATTCGAAGTCGTCCAGGGAACCCTTCTGTTGCGAGACCTGTACGCTTGAACGTTGAAGGGCTAGATCCGAGGCTCAAGTTCGAGGTTGATATAAATAGTTATGGAGGGCTTGATATATTTATATAGTGTATAGTTGATATATCATGATATATCTGGGTAAATGATAATAATTCACTAATCTGAATTAAGGCCCATTTGGGGATGATTTCCCTTATTAACTATGATTCCAGGGCTCGGTCGCAGTGAGGTCGTTATAATTTACCCAGATATATCAACATAAATCAACCAAATCAATTTCGGCATCTCATGAAATACTAGTTGGTCGATAGGTTTCTCTACTCTGGGTTATCAGAACCCCAATAGACTACCAGTAGTATAAGTCCCGATTTATCAACATGGTCAATCTTTGGTAGTCCACAAAACAAAAAATCTTTGCTGGTTATGGTTAGTTTCCATTCCATTGCCAATCTTAGATACCCTGCAAAAAATAACAAATTCTTTGCTGGTTGCTGTAGTAGATATTCCCATTGCATACCAAAAGACTAAAGGATTAAAGTATCCATGTAAGATTGACCTAGGTTATGGTTAGTTTCCATTCATAGCAAGAAGCTAAAGGATTTGTTTCTACCCATTCAAGTTTGGGGATGAAATATATTGAAATATGATTGTGAACCAACCCTGGTACCCTAACATCCCTAACCCCAAAAAAGTTGCCATCCCCCACCAATGTGCTATATATACATTAGTAGGTTTTGACCCATCACCATATATTGAGGCAGAATTGACGTTGTTTTCGGAATAGTCCAGTTGTACGGTTGACACAAGGCTGACAATCCATGGGGTCATGGGGATGCTTCGGATGACAATTCAATGGGAGATCTTCAGGATCCGATTGATTGGAGGTACCTACCATATATTTTTGGCCTATTTTTCAAGCCTAAATTTCAGGGAATATCCCCAGAAAATATGGCCAAAAATATGATACGTTTAGGTACCTCCATGTATTGGATCCTGGAGATCTCCCATTGAATTTACCCCAACAGGATCCAAATAATCCCCAACATGAAGGTAAATTTTTGCCAGCACCACGGAGTATATGGCATGGTAAATCCGCCCGCACCGAAGGTGCCGAGGCGTTTTTTGTGTGCCTGCGTGAACCGTTAGCAATTGCATTATAGCTAATAAGCTTTAGCTTGGGGGGGAAATTTTTGCTCTAGAATCCTGTGTTTTTGCATGTTTTTCAAAAGGGGTCAAAATTCTTGATCTGGGCCAATATAGGGCAAAAATGGGTCAAGATAGGCCCAACATAGGCCCAACATGAGCCTAAGATAGGCTCGTGCACATGGGGCCAACATACCCTCATATGGGGCCAAGATAGCCTCATATGGAGCTAAAATGTGCCCAATAAGTGCTAAAAAAACGTTCAATATGGCCAAACATCCTCCAACATATGTGAGTGTTATCCATTACACTTGGTGAGGGCGGTTTTCGTCGCGAAGCGAACGTGAATTATAATAATTCACTAAGCTGAAATAAGGCAATTTTGGGATGATTCCTCTTACTAACCATGATTCCAGAGTTCGGGAGAACAGGGTTCGGTCGTGATGAAATTTACCCAGATATGGGTATGTTTCTCCAAAAGCTAGCCATATCAAAAAAAAAACGGTTGACCCACATGATCCACATCAAAAATCTCGAAATGATCCCGTTAATATTCATATATTCTGACATTATATATATATATGAAATATATTCACATACGATCTGACATTTTCTCAGGAATTTATCACGCATTCTTTCTGGCATTTGATCTGGCCATCTATCTGACATTCTATATGACATTCATTTTGACATTCTATCTGACATTTTATCTGACATTCTTACTGGCATTTCATCTAGCAATCTTGAATGTGATTTGCATTCTATCTGATGTATAATCTGACTTTCTATCTGGAATTTTATCGAATTTTATTTGGCACTTTATCTGACATTATATCTGACATGTTACACTCTATCTGACATGTATTCTGCCCTTTTATCTTACATTTTATCTGGCATACTGTTCGGGCACCGCGTGCAGAGAGTTTCTTATTGGGTCCATGCGAACTACCTCCAAGCTAGGAGTTCAATCTTTAGTTCCTATTCGTTTTCAGTATTCCCTAGAGGTATACTGGTTGATGGTTTCAACCCCTCTGAAAAATATTAGTCAGATTGGATCATCATCCCAACTATTGGGGAAAATATAATTCATGTTCCAAACCACCAACCAGTATAAGATGTTTCCAAACGTGGATCAAGACAAGGTATATGCTTATTCCACTGTTCTGTGAACTCTCCATGCTCATGACTTAAAATCCCATGAAAACTATATCTGGTTGGTGGTTTCAACCACCTTGAAAAATATGAAAGTCAAAGGGAAGGATTATCCCGTCCCATATATTATGGAAAATAAAAAATGTTCCAAACCACCAACCATATATATATATATATATTATAATGTATATATATATACCCTCTGGTAATTTGTTACACAGCTATTGAAAATGGCCCAGTCGAAATAGTGAATTTACCCATTCAAAATATCCCTTGTAGCTATTGAACATGAAAAGATCCACTTCGCGACGTCCTGGAGCTCCCAGCCAGCTGCTGTTGCAGCTTGTAGTCGTCGGTGATCTCGACAACCCATAGATCGTCCCTCACGCGCACCTCGGACGTTCACCCGGCTGATTCCTTGCGAGATTTCCCCGTTTTTTTGGGGGGGAAATCCGCTGCCAATCTTAGTCTTAGATACCCTGCAAAAAAAAATCTTAGCTGGTGAACGTAGATAATCCCATTGATACCAAAAGATTAAAGGATTACCCATCTAAGATTGACCTAGGATATGGGAAAAATATGGACATGCTTCAACTAAATGGAGATTAAGATGATGGTGATCAATGATTACTAAACAGCCCCCAGAACCCATGGTTTGGGGATTTACACACAGATGGAACCATTTTGGAGTCTAATATTATAGGGGAACGAGATTATTAATGTATATTAATAATGGTGATTAATGATTAATGGTGGTTAATGCATTAAATGCAAGAATGGGACAATAATTGGGATAATAAGTGGGATATACCCTTCGGTGTCATCAAACGTGGCTAACTGGGAAGTTCCCATCAAATATCGAGATTTATAGCTGGGAAAATCATCGATCTAAATGGTGGATTTTTCAGCAAGCCACGTTTAATTACCGGAGATTACTTAAGAAAGGACACTTGAAGGAAACCATGAACCATCCCTCAAATGAAAAAGATTCCAATTCCAAGTGTAGAAGTTTCATTTTGTTTTTACGTTCAGTACATTACCAACACGTTCAGTCCTGAACTCTCTCGGCATTCTGATGCGCCATCTCACCAATACAAACAGAGGTTTGGGGATGAAGCAACAAGACTAGTTCAACCAATAGTGAGTGTCCTTTTAGCTTAGCCCAGCTTTGCAACCCAGCGAAAGGTTCCAAGGTTCCAGGACTGTTCCGGTTTTTCGGGGCGTGCATTTTCGTGTCACCAGTCCCCGGCCCCAGAGATTGAAACCCATCAAATTCGCTCTTGGGAAAATAGAAGGATCAGTGACTGGTAAATTATTTACAGTATATCCATGTAGTAGAAACACATTTGACTATTGGTTGTTCATTGGGGTGACCCCTCTAGTAAGCAAGCGATTTCAATGGGAAAAGGATATGTATGTATATATATAATGATATCCAAGCGGGGTTGCCTAACAATAGGGTACCCCATTCCATCCACTGGTGAATACGATAAAAATATCCCATTTTCAGCCACCACCAAATGTTAATAGTTATGTTAATATTGTTGGTTATATCTCCATTGTTCCTAATTGAATCCCCATTTCATTGTAAATCCACCTTTGAACAAGAAAACCTCTATTAAGTACCAAGCCCATCTGACCAACCAAATGGAGACATCATTCTTCATTGGTTAAAATCGTATCTTCCAAAGTGAAGAATGTCCAATTCATCCCTGTGTTTGATGGTTATATCCAATTTGAAGATAGATTACAGTAAAACCATGTAAAACCTATGTTGTGGATGATAGTTAAATTCAACCCATATTTCAAATGTCAAATTCCTATCGTCGAAAGTTAACCTTCCATGTTCACTAATTGTTTGTTGTTTTTTTTCCAAACATGGAGACATCAACATTTTCTGATTTAATTTCCAGTAGCTCGGTGAAATCCTTAAAAGAACTGATTTCTGATGCGAAAAAACCTCTGGTAATGACTAGCAACCTGGAAAATATCATGAAACAGCCCATGTTCGAATATGTTCGAATAGGTAAATCATAATTTTTATCATCATCATGGAACAGTTTCCATAGCAAACTCTTAAATGAGCCCAAGCTATGGGCCCACGAAAAACAAGTGTTGTGAAAAATCTGTAGGACAAATGCAAAAGTAGATACAATGTAGGGCCCCCGTTTGATAGGTAAGTTGGTGAACATAACTCCAAGTTCACTATGGTTTATGATAAATATAACACAAGTTCATGGGGTTACCATTGCTAACCAATTATGAAGTGGAATGATCCAAGTTTACAAGTGGTTTAATCGCCTAAATCCTGAATAAAAATCCCATGTTGCGCTGTTTTTTTTTTGCTCCTTGCAATCCAAATTTCATGCTGTGTCATCCTTTTCTCTAGTAAAATGATGCAGTTTGTGGGAAAAAATGGGACGACACAATCGAGATCATATTCGAACTATTCCAGTTGAAATCCCCACAGAGAATATCGCTAGGCATTCAAGGTTGCCATGTCAAGCCATGTCACATCATGTCACCAAGGCGCGGCATGTTTGGATGGTGTCACAGCCTGGAAAAGGATGCGGAATTCCAGATCCATTGCCATCCGTCGAAGCCTGGATCAGTGGCTGAATTCGATGGGGTTTATGGCAGATATGGCTATAGTTCATGGGTTTTAATTATAAACCATCCTGGTTGGTGGTTGAGCCCTACCCCACTGAAAAATGATGGAGTTCGGACCAGTTGGGATGATGACATTCCCAATATATGGAAAAATAAAAGCCATGTTCCAAACCACCAACCAGCCATCATACCCTCTGATCTCTGGTAATTTGTAATAGCTATTGAAGCCGCCATAGAAAAATAATTGATTTACTGAACTAAAATATGGTAATTTTCCAGTGCGCTATGTTATATAATTTACCAGAGGGTTAACAATAATGTGGTAAACCATCCCAAATGCACATTTTTTGATGAGTGGTAACTATCATCCCCAAATGCGAGGTTTATTGTTATTGTTTAGTTTACCACATTACTTAGGTTTTCAAGGGATTGGTTTAAGGGAAAATCTTAGTTGGAAACCATGTCTTCTACGTGAATTGGTTCGTATGTGCCTTCAACTATTGGGGTTTCGCATCATCAATTGGTCGATGGTTGGGAACTCGGATTGTAGCTCCTTGGCTCTTCCTTCAATAGGGAAATGGATACCATATCTCCAAACGGTTCCTCCCAACTGCTGGCACCATTGGCTGTAGCCTCTGGTCATCTGATATAGCTATAGATTGCCCATTTAGTTCGATGATTTACCGATCAAAATGGGAGTTTTCCAAGGAAAACCTGTTACTACAAATTAACAGAGGGTACCCTCCCATCAACTACCAGCTCACTTAGAAAATTTGAAACAATTTGGAAAAAATGATGATCTGGGGCTAGAATGGGCAAGTAGATGGAATATCGTTAGCAATGTTGGGAGTGATGCATATAAATGAAACTTTATCAAAAACACAACTTCAAGAGAGACCGCTGAAGTAAACTTGGATTGTGAATTCAAGTTTAGTAAAGTCGCAATAATCTGCAAAAACGCATAATTAGTTGGCTTTTTCTGTCGCAAAAGCTTAAACTTCCAAACTTCCATCATCCAGAGGCTACAGCCAATGGCTTCGTCCCTTAAAATCACCCAATATCTCTGGTTGTCATCCCCCACCAAGATTGATTGGAAGATTCATCCAAGATTCAAGGGGACATTTTTCTGTATGCATTCCAGATGCTTGAAAATATTCGCGGCAAAATCCCCAATTTTTCATTGGGGTCGCCGGGAAAATGATCAAAAACGACTACCGGGTAGAGGCTACCCATCAATGAACCATCTCCAACCTTCCAAGAGCTAAATATGTTGCTTTTGAACCCATTATTTTTTCTAAGAAAAAAAGACATAAATTCTGTATGGCAACCCAGTGCATCCATGTCCATCCTTCGAATATCCAGACTATTGTCATATCATATATATGAATTATATGAATTATATAAATATATACACATCCAATTCCAGCACATCATATTACATCCCATGCTTCGTTTTTTACCACCAAGGCTTGTTGGCAAAATCCAGACGAGATCTGCCATTTCTGAGATCCGGGCCCCGGCAAACCCACTTGGATCTGGCGAAGATGTGGTGAGTCCGATTGAAAGTTGGCTTTAACATGGTTTAACCATCACAATTGGAAGGTTTGATATGGATTTATCTGGTTGTTTATGGTTGTTTCCGAAGTCATAGGGCTACCCCATATCCTCCAAGTCATGACCATGACGACTCGTATGGATGTTCTCCCTGTGTGCTGAAGTTTCCCTGGAAACCATAAATCATGGTCAATCTTTGGTACAAAGATTTACCCTCTGGTTATTTAACATAGCCATGGAAAATCCCTCATAAATAGAGGTTTTAATGGGAAAATCATCTATAAATGGGCCATTTTCCATGGCTATGTCAAATAACCAGATGGTAATCTGTGGCTGTTTATGGAATTGCCATAGCAAAAAACATCAAAAGGATGAATTTCTACCTGTCCAGTTGGGGATGTTATCTGGTTCAATCATCCTGAAAATAGGGATAAACAAAAGCCAATATTGCGAGCCACTAACCTACCCTCTGGTGTCATCAAACTTGGCCGCCAGATGGTGGATTTTCCAGCAAGCCATGTTTGATTGCGGGAGGGTACCAAAAAAACACGAGATGCCTCGTTGTTTGGTGTTGTTTGATACTTTGATTTTTAGTCTGTGGATCCATTGGTATCTCCATTTTTGACCCGTGTAGGCAGTACCTCACTAAAGACAACTTCATTATCGCTAATGCCTCAATGAAACAAAATGAGTGAATCCTATTGGGGGCCAATTCAGCAGGTGAATTGAACATTTTTGACTACACAGTTGCTGGTTTCAACATATCATGTAATGTTTGGCTTCATTCATTTTTGGGTTCAAACTTTTCCCTCGTCCACAAAAAAAGTCCTCACTTACCCTCTGGTAAACGTTTATATAACTATGGAAAATCACCATTTTACTATGTAAATCAGCTATAAATTGGCGATGTTCAAGTTCGCAGACTGTTGGTTTACCAGAGAGCAATCCACTCAACGCCTTGCGCTCGTTGCTCTCTTCCAAGTCCAAGATGAAGGGCAGACTGCGCATGCGGAGACCTTGGTCGTGTGGTCGTTGCTTGGCGTGGTCGGAGAATCCCAAGAGTCTTCCGGCTAAAAAGCTACGTTGATCTCCAGAAAGTCGTAACGCCCTCTAGTTGGGTGTGCTGAAAAAATAGAGAATTTCAAATATCATGGGTATGTAAGAACATTGGGAAAGACTTCAATGGGAAACATGTTGGAACATATGTGGAAAACACTGGAAACAAAGTACAAAGTGGAAAAGATGTGCGAAAGAGTTGGATCTTAAAACATGGGAAAAAATGAGAAACATTTGGGACATATTTGGGAAACCCATGGGCAACACATGGTGAACCATTTGAGGACATATTTGGGAAAATCATGAGAACTATTGAAACAAAATCACCACATATATCATATATCCATATATATCCCATACATGATGAAACATCTGTAAAATCATGACTTTAATTGATGACACAATGACAAAAAATTACTCAAATCATATGGGACATCTTTGAGACATACGTGGGAGTCTGAAAATGGGAGTCTGACGGGCTCTGCCCATGAAATTGCCATTCTGCTCGATTTGTCAATACTCGGCCTGGTAAACGTTTACATAGCGAACTGGAAAATCACCATGCTATTAATGGGAAAACTCACTATTTCTATGGCCATTTTCAATAGCTTTTTGTATGTTTACCAGAGGGTAGATTTCACAGAATGATAGCCATACACATTCAGAATGGTGGCCATGGATGACATTCCCCACGTCAGACAATCTACCCGGCCTGGTAAACGTCTACATAATGAACTGGAAAGATCCACCATTTTGGGTAAATCCACTATTTCGACTGGGCCATGGCTTCAATAGCAACCTGTTACCAATGGGAATTCCAGGATCCTAAATTGGAGGTACGTTAGTACCATATTGTTGGCCATATTTTGTGGGTATATCCCCTGAAATTTAGGCCTGAAATATAGGCCTCTTTTCTATGGAATCGGTAGCTCCGTCCTCAATCGGTTCCTGGCCAGCATGGCCATTGATTTTTGATCCCCTGGTCTCCACGAGTTCACCCTGGGGAATTTTTCTGTTCTGAAAAAAGCGCTTGATGTTTTTCTTGACAAACTACAAAGACATCGAAAAATTGGTGGATATGTAATTTAAACTACATTCGGATAGTAGCTATAACATGGTGACATGATGGGATATTTTATCATATGGAATATATATATATATATATACGTGGAATGTAATTCATATGATCCTCCCCACAAAATTACAAATACATAGCCCCAGAAAACATGGATTACAATGGGAATTGGGAGGAACTCCCAGCGGCCACACTTGATGACAACGCTGAAATAGAAGTAATTGGTTATAGCCCCAAGAAATATATATAATATATAATATACTATAGTGTATTATATTATGTTATATTGTATTATATTGTATTATTAAATTATATTGTATTATATCATATTGTGTTATAACATATTATATTATATTATAATATATTCTATTATATTATAATATATTATGTTATACTAAAACATATTACATTATATTATAGTATATTATATTATAATATAATATACTATATCAAAATATATTATGTTATGTTATACTATATCATAATATGTTATATATATTATATTTGATATTATATTACACTACTGTTTTGTTCATTTTATTATATTATGTTGTATTATATTAAATCAACTAATATCATACCATTTCATATCATATCAAAATTATATTCTATTATATTACATTATTGTTTTCTGATCAATTTATCATATTATGTTATATTATATTAAATCAACTAATATCATATAATTTCACATCATATTACATCATATTATTATATTCTATTATATTACATTATTGTTTTATGTTCATTTTATTATATTATGTTATATTAAATTAAATCAACCAATATCATATCATGTCATATCATATCATTTCATATCATATTATACTATATCATATTATAATATTACATTATCATTAATATATATATATATCGAATGTCATCATATTGTGTTATATTACATCATTTCAATTCATATCATATCATCTGATATTATAGTACATTGTACTATATATATAATTATGGGCTAAACAAAAAGGGCTTCACCATGGAACTCCCATGAAACTCCCCATATACGACCACTATATGGGCGGCCTCTCCGGGCTGCCCAGTGACCCTCTCCATTGGTGGCAGTGAGGTCCTTTCGCTGGGGGATGGACACTGGATATATAGGAAATACAATGGATTATATGCATATAATAAATATATATATATATAGATAGATAGATAATGAATATACTGAATAGATATAATATAATAGATATAATAGATATACTGAATATATATATATGGACATATAAATAGATAATATGGATATAATGAATAGTTCACTCCAATGGATTTATATAATCCCATCACCCATTAAAATTAAACATTCCATTTCTATGGTCCCAATGGAATGTGGAAATTCCCTACTAAACCGTGGTTTCGTTTTAGGGGGAGTTTAATATGAACAGGGGAAGGGATTAATGGATATATAGGAAATATAATGGATTATAAAGAATACATGGAATAGAATGGATGATATAATCTTGTTGGTGGTATACCTACCCCTCTGAAGAATATGAGCTCGTCAGTTGGGATGATTGTTCTCAATATATGGAAAAAATAAAAATGTTCCAAACCACCAACCAGATTATATAGATTGATATAGGGAAAATTATGATGGATATAATGGATTATATAGGGGATTTGTGGTGGATATACTGGATTTACAGGGGAGTTCTGATGGATATAATGGATTATATAGGGGATTTGTGACGGATATAATGCATTATATATATACTGGATTTAGATGGGATTTATAGGGGATTTCCCATGACATTTATACATAGTAAGCCCCAGATGCCGATGCCGACACGTATTTCAAAAAGGTAGTCCGATGAGGTTCCCCCAAGATTTCCCTCCAAGGTTTCGAGATCTCTGGCTGGGGAAGACCCGGCCTGGTTATGTCAACAGTTTGCTATTGAAAATGGTCATAGAAATAGTGAGTTTTCCCATGAAAAGCATGGTGATTTTCCAGTTCGTTACGTAAACGTTTACCAGAGGGTACTAGATGTATTTTGGGATACTTACTGGGATATAATCTTATATTTGCTACTGGGATATTTGTTGGGATAGAATGGGGTATTTACTGGGGTGGAATGGAGTATAAAAACTGGGATAGAGTGGGATATATTATCATAATATATGTATTATATATTTGATATCCTGGATATACACGGATTTACCCCCTTTCCATTGCATGGTCCTTCTTTGGCCTCACGCTTTTCATGAAAGATCCACTGCCGATGTCCACTAAAGAAATACATGAGGTCTTCTGGGATTTGCTGATCTGGAACCCCTTGGAAAATCTATGAAGGGAATATATTTTTGATTATTTTTGTATATTTTCTGATAAAAAAAAAAATAGCAAAAACATATTCCCTTCATCGATTCCTCAGTTGGATGAAATGAATTTCCCAGGAAAAATCATAAAAAAGAAATACTTGTTGGTCGTATACCTACCCCTCTGAAAAATATGAAAGTCAGTTGGGATTATTATGCCCAATATATGGAAGAATAAAAGCCATGTTCCAAACCACCAACCAGAATAAGCGATCAGCAAATCAATGTATTTTACGTCAGCCAGCTTGATCCTCAGATCCAACCGGAAAATCAGTAGAACCACCGGCGGTTATGGCATTGCTTTAGTACCCGGCCTGGTAAACGTTTACATAGCTATGGAAAATCACTATTTTTAATGGGTAAATCCACTATTTCTATGGCCATTTTCAATAGCTATGTTAGTTTACCAGAGGGTAACATTATCTAACAGTGCCAGTCTTAGATACCCTGCAAAGATGACAAATTCTTAGCTGGTGAACGTAGATAATCCCATACCAAAAGACTAGTTAGGATTAAAGTACAAAATTGATCTAGCTAATAATGGGCTAATGGTACTGGGAAGAACTCCCACAGTTGCCATGGTCCAGCTGTCCCAAGTTGGGTTTTAACCACGCCGTCAGCCATTGCAGGGGAAATGATCATCCAAGCACCGAGCCCCGACACATCGTTATCAAAAAGGTGGCCTTAAATTGTCGTCAAGGACTTGAATTCTTGGCTAACCTATGTATTTTTATAATTAATCTATGTACGTTCAATTTGTTTAATTGGATCATCAATGACTGGTTGGTGGTATACATACCCCTCTGAAAAATCGTCAGCTGGGCTGATTATTCCCAATATCTGGAAAGTCATAAAATTCATGTTCCAAAGCACCAAGCAGATTGGGCTTTGGAAGACAACTTAATCCAATATGTTGATCCAAATGCAATGGAATCATGATAGAAACATCTGTTTAATATTAATCTTGTTGATTGCAATATCTGGTTGGTAGTTTTTACATGTTTTAACCATCTTGAAAAATGATGGAGTTCGTCAATGGGTTCAGGATGACAACCCAGATCATATGGAAAATAATCCATCCATGTTCCAGTCGGCACCAACCAGATATTATTCATTAGATCAGGTATTAATCACTAATAACCACTATTGACCACTATTAATCACTATTAACCATGGGCACATTGCACCACTATTAACCACTATTAATCACAATAAAAAGCATGGGCACATTGCACCACTATTAGCCACAATAAAAACCATCGTTATTGCACCACCAACCAGATATGTTTCTTTTCCGTGTCCACTGGCGTCCTCCACCAGGAAGGAGCTGTCGCGGACGTCCATCAAGTCGTCCGAGAGGATGATCTCAGTTTCTGGTGATGTCTACAGTTTGCTATTGAAAATGGCCCAGTCGAAATAGTGGAATTTCCCATGAAAAATGGTGGATCTTTCCATAGTTATGTTAGTTTACCAGGAGGGTAACAACTGGATGTGCCCAGCTTTGGAAGTGGGTTTTGATCCCCTTTTTTTCGAAATTCCTGGGAGATACAAAGGAGATACCCATACAAATATCCCTGAATATCCTAGGAGATATTGTGCTTATGAACTACGAAAAAAACAATGCACATCTAAGCGTGGATCATTGATCCAAACACTTCCGGAGAAGCTACTCCACCCCCGGTTTAGCGGATGCTTGGATCTACCACCTGGATATACACTACCAGTAGAGAAAAAATGATACCACAATATGCAGATTTGCCTGAAAATTGGGCACCCGCAATTCCGAATTTCATCATTTTCCCCAGTGAATTCAAATATTGGGATACACCACATTTCTGGACAAAGCCAAATAAATGTCATGTTGATGCTACAATTCATCAATTGTATACATATCCCACTAATCTCACCAAATATCCACATAAACTGATTTGTTCTGATTGTATCCTCGCCAAATCCACCAATCATATAATACGTCAAAAAACCAAGTGCGACCATACTTTTTTCAGAAAATTAAACAAAAATCACCAAAGTATATCCCCCATACCAGTAGTATGGATAGAAATATCTACTCCGACGTGCCAACTCGGCCTACTCCAAGCCGCATCCATCTCGCCCGATCCGAGCTTGACACGGAGTAACCCACTGGTGCTCGAACGATCATGACCATTTGGGTCGCCTGCACGTCGCTAGGGATTTTGAGTCCATGTCCAAAGGGGGCACTGAATTCTGCCGAAGTTGTTCACAAAAATCATCTACATGTCTCACAAAAGGGAAGTGCCGTCATTGAAATGGACTTCAAAATTGACATGAGTTGATGTCTTAATTTGAGTCTTAAATTGAATTTAGTCTTACCCTCTGGTAAACTAACATAGCTATTGAAAATCACCATTTTGAATAGGTAAATCAACTATAAATAGTACATTTTCAATAGCTATGTAACAAATTGCCAGAGGGCAAATCACATCAAATCAGCATTTATAGTTGTAAAATCCCATGAACATTTACCATTTTTTTCGTATTCCCAGGGATTAGTATTCCTATAGCGTTTGGTGATTAAACCATTAAATTCCCTTAATATACCAATTATCTCATAGAAATCTCATCAAATCCCATTACTTGTGGATATCAAAAAAACACAAAACAAATCCATGTCTAGTATTGTCTAGTTGCTATACGAGCACAGATTCCAATCTTCGGATGGCGGGATGGTTGATCCACTATCTCAAATTCACTGCCGGCATGGAAATCCTCTAGTTTTGAAGGAGCAAAGATGGGCAAAACATGAAAGTAGTCTCAAGAAATACATGTATATATATATATATATATCACGTATCTATCTAATATCTATCTATTTATATATATATTCTATTTATATAGATATATTTATATATATTTGTCTATGTATCTAGTTATCTATCTATCTATCCATCCATCCATCTATCTATCTGTTTATTTGTCTGTCTATCTATTTGTCTGTCTATCTATCTATCTACCTATCTACCTATCTACCTATCTACCTATCTACCTATCTACCTACCTACCTACCTACCTACCTATCTATCTATCTATCTATCTATCTATCTATCTATCTATCTATATCATGGCCCTGGTTGTGACACTGCCTGTGCGATGTGCTTTCAGGAGCTGCAGGTTGTGCAGTCTGAAGCCATCTCGGCTGCTTCAAAGATCCATGATCTTTTTGGTTTTACCCGAAGTATGGCTGGTTTAGAAGGGAAAGTCCCATTAAACTTGATGATTCAGGGGTACCCCCTTTCATGGAAACCCCCATATATATATACATACACATCTTGTTTGTATATGTATATCATTTCATATATTTCATCACACACATAGATTGACTAATATTGACTATCAATACTGTTCAAGTACCCTCTGGTAATTTAACATAGCTATTGAAAATGGCCATCTATAGTGAGTTTTCCCATTAAACATTGTCATTTTCCATAGCTATGTTAGTTTACCAAAGTACCCTCTGGTAATTTAACATAGCTATTGAAAATGGCCATCTATAGTGAGTTTTCCCATTAAACATTGTCATTTTCCATAGCTATGTTAGTTTACCAGAGGGTACATGGATCGACATCTTCATACACATAGATCGACATCTCGTCCTGTCCAGTCGCCTGTGGTGGCAGCTCGATGACATCCGCTACCATGAAGGTGACCGTCACCAGGTGCTGCTCATCGAGCCTGCAGTCTTTTAGAAACTGCTCGCTTTGTGGGTGATATATCTTGATAGTAATTATAATGACAACTATATTGAAATATATATATATTAAAATTGTATATATATATACATGTATATTGACAAATCTTGATAGTAGTGTAATTCTAATCTCCACTATATTGAACTAAATATTGCAATCAATTATATATATATGGAGGTGTCCATAAATGGGGATACCCCAGCTGGGTGGTTTATAATGGAATTCATGATTTGGAGGTACCCGTATTTTAGGAAACATCTAGTAATATTGATACTATTTCGTATAATCATGGCCAATCTTAGATACCCTGCAAAAAAGCGAAAAATTCTTAGCGGGTGAACGTAGATAATCCCATACCAAAAGACATAGCAGGATTAGTTTCTACCTATCCAGTTGATTGACCTATAGTAGTAGTTCTTAATAAACAGTTTTAAAAAACACTTGGAACTTTCAAAGTTTCGTGGGACAGTAATCACTGCCAGGAATATCACAAATGGAGGAATGAAATAATAGATAGCATTGTTATGATATACCATTGTTGCTATGGCTGAAGGCTATTGACAAAAAAATATTTTCTGAATGGAAATGGAATGATAATATAGGGATATCAAGCAAGAAAAGTATCAAACAGCAATGAAAAAATCTGTTGAATATTGTGGAATCATAGGGAGGAGGCGATATGGGATATGTTGCCACCTATGGATCCAGCTGTACCTTCTGAGGAAATGTGTGGGGTGTGATTGTGTTACATATAAATATATACAGAATATATGTACAGTATATACGTATACATATTATGTATATATAGATATATGTATGGTCAAGTATATTCTCAGGAAGCATTTGGATCCATGGTGGTATAAGAGTCGTGACCTAAATTATGGAATAATGAAGAGATTAACCAACAATTATGGTGTTTTAATATGCATGTGTTCACCAACAAACATGAAATGCTAAGGAGACGTTTATTCGATAACAACGCGAAAAGGAAAGCTGGTGTTAACAAGCAATCACAGAAAGTAAATTTGTACGATAAACCATGACATGAATCAACAATTTCTGGTGTCACATGGTTGGGGAACATCTTCAAGAAACATGATGACTTTAGCAGCTAAATCAGGTGTCTCCTGTAAACTGTCCCTGAACCTAATTCCGGGTGATGTGGTGACAATTAACCACCCATAGATGCCATAGAAAGGTAACGAACAATCATGGAAGCAAATTACCAAGATGACATGTTTGGTGATTCTTCTGACATTGAAATGCTCACTGAGGGCAGTCAACTTTCTGAAACTCACCAAGTACAATCAAGTACATATGTTTTTTCATTACGAGTGTTTTCCCATTGTTGTTGGGGATTCTACCGGTTGCATCCCCTTTTCAGTCATAATTTGTCTTCACAATTCTGGGGTTTGGGTGGATTACTCCTCGGCTCCCAAAGCTGTTATCAGTCAAAAATTTCTACTGTTCTTGGTTCTGAAGACGTTTTGGAATCGTACCATGGTCTATGACCTTTTTAAGGTTCCTTACATATCCTTACCAATAATGGCACCGCATACCCGTTGCGTTTCCCATTAACATCCCATACTACAGGAGTTTGCCGTCCGTGGAGGTTTTTCATCAACCAGAGGCTTACCCTCCGGTAGTGTTTCATTTATCGAACATGACATGGCCATGTCTAGTTGATGTACCCTCTGGTTATTTAACATAGCTATGGAAAATCCATTATAAATGGAGGGTTTAATGAGAAATCATCTGTAAATGGGTCATTTTCCATAGCTATGTTAAATAACCACAGGGTACCTATAAAAAAAGAACATATGAGAACATGCTGATTTTTCCATGGTTTACCAATAAAAAACCTGGAAATGGGTGACTTTTCCATGGCGAATCTTAGTTTACCAAAGGCTATCAGTCCTGTTCAACTCCCAGTTCGGCGTCCTGGTCTTCATGCTGGAGGCAATGGGAAAGTTGAAAGCCTGAAAGCAGCTGTTGGGTGGCGGCAAGCGCCATTTCTTTGAGTGGATACCCTCTGGTAAACTATAAATAATACGTAAAATATGTAGATACGAAATACTAAATAAAGTATGTAGATAATAGAAGTTATGTTTAAAAATAGATACCCTCTGTAGATTTCTTTGAGTGGATAAGCCATAACTATGGAAAATCATCACTTTTAATATGTAGATCAACTATTTCTATGGGCCATTTCCAATAGCTATGTGGGGTTACCGGAGGCATTTTAGGGCAGACTTGGCAAACTTGGGAGTATCACTGGTTGGTGGTATACCTACCCCTCTGAAAAATATGAGTTCGTCAGTTGGGATTATTCTTCCCAATATATGGAAAGTCATAAAACATGTTCCAGTCACCACCAACCAGATATATAATTCATATAATCATCAATGAGTGGTTAATTTTATATATTGATGCTGAATGCCATACGAAAAATGGTGCAAACCACCAACCAGATCAACAATCATGGGAGCACTGGCAACGTGGTAAACCCACGGCGAAAACCCTTCCCCCGTTCATATTAAACACCCCCCAAACGAAACTATGGTGGATGTGGGGAATTTCCACATTCTGTTGGGACCATAGAAATGGGGTGTTTCATATGAATGGGTGATGGGATTAATAGATATTGGGAAAATCAAGCCCCAGAAACAAAATCATCATGTCGTACACACACACACACCCCATGTTTATTGATGATGTGTACGATGGCATCCCAATAAAATATACCATTAATGATTATTAATGTTTACAGTAATATATACCGTTCAATTGTATCCCAAAGTTCTTCTTTATGATTATCGGGTATACAAAATCTATTTGCAATAATTCATAGACCTCAAATGGTTGCGTACTGGGATGTCAAAAAAAAACACATCGGAGATTGAATCAAAATTCAAGAACCTATACTTTGGGTTATGGATAATTGGGATGATAACAAATAGTTAAGCCCATTTAATATACCATCTGGTTATTTAACATAGCCATGGAAAATGGCCCATTTATAGATGGTTTACCTATTAATAGCATGGTGATTTTCCAGTTAGCTATGTTAGTCATAACCAGATGGTATACAAAAAGTTCGTCCACATAAAACTTTGACTCAATCCTACCCTAGATTCTAGCAGGATGACCGGTGACCACGTCCAGACCTCCACGAGGGGTTATGGGAAAAGCTACCACTGAATAATTCAATACGTGGCATAATTCAATATCTGGTTGGTGGTATACCTACCCCTCTGAAAAATATGAGTTCGTCAGTTGGGATTATTCTTCTCAATATATGGAAAGTCATAAAACATGTTCCAGTCACCACCAACCAGATATATAATTCATATAATCATCAATGAGTGGTTAATTTTATATATTGATGCTGAATGCCATAAGAAATTGATCCAGTGACTGCGTCTTTTTGTATCATTGCCACATAGTTCCACCACACTCCAAGATGGACATCTATATAGAATCTAGGAAAAGAAACCTGGAAAAATTATACATCAACTGTTGAACACTGATATCAAGCGACTTTGGAAAAGAAACATCCTGTTGGACCCAACGGAAACATCAACAGTTTCGCCCTTTGCTGCTTCGGCGCCGACACGTCAGGAGCACCAGCTCAGGTGGATTGCCACCAAGAAAATGACCCCTGGAAAACTATTCCAATTGGGCTATGAACATATATTGACTATCTATATATATATTTTTATTTATCAGGTTACGCAGATTACATAGGTCACTATGGCTTATTCATCCCCAAATCCCAAAATCATGAGTATATATATATTTATATATATATATGGGCAAATTATAATATTTCACCAACCTGAATTGTTGGGCCATTCGGGGATGATTTCCCTTATTAACCAGGATTTCCAGTGAGGGAGAACAGTGAGGTCGTTACAATTAACCCAGATATATTGACTATCCCATTTGACATTGGATTGAAGTATTTGAAGTTGGATAAATTACAGTACCCTCTGGATATGTCAAAATAGCTATTGAACATGGCCATGTATAGTTGATTTTCCCATGAAAAATGGTGATTTTCCATAGCTATGTAGACGTTTACCAGAGGGTAAACCCATGATTTTTCTTGGCGAAGTCCAACTGAACTCTTCCCGACATTGGATCAAAACAGTGCCAATCAGCCAGTCTTACTCTGCGGACAATGACAAATTCTCAGCTGATGAACGTAGATATTCCCATACCAAAAGACATAGCAGGGTTAGTTTCTACCCATCCAGTTGATTGACCATGGTAATTTAACTATAGTCCCATGGACCATAGTAAATTATCTAGCTTTGATAAATGAACTATATTGAACTATAGTCTCACTAATTTCTACCCATCCAGTTGATTGACCTAGTTGTTATCCCATTGTATTCCCATCAACCATTCTATATTGTTATATTGCTAGACACACCATACATCCACTATAAATCAAATATAAATCCACTACCCATCCACTTGATTGGATCAAAATTGGATCCATTTCGCCTCTTGATCCCACTCGCTTTGAAGCACAGCGCGGAGCCCTTGCAGGCGATACGGCACCTGCGTGGTTTGAGCAACGGTGAGCCGCGAAAGGAATGGGATGATGGTTGGTTATGGATAGGTTATAGACGGTAGTTATAGATGATGGTTTAGATGATGTTTATAGATGATTGTTGGAAATTCGAATATTTTGTTTTTTTAATGAGATGATTTTGGATGATGGTTGGTTATGGATTGGATCATTCTCTCAATTCCCTAAGCACCAGTAAGTCCTAGGTGAATGGGTGAAGAAAGTGATGGGCTACGCGATGGAAAGTGAATGGAAATTGAAATTTGTGGCCCTTCCAGGGGAAGAGATTGGAAGAACACGCATTTGCTCCGCATCCCTGCAATGCCCTCCGAACTTCCCGGCTCAGCGCAGGCTCTCTCTGTCCCCTTGGCCGGCCCTGCAGAGCAATCCATCAGCACAGCTGTGGCAACAGGACGGCTGCATGCTTCAAGAGCCGGTGTGGATAAGGACAGAATGAAGCAGCAGAGTTCTCACTGAGCCAAAAGCCTCGCCGCGAGGCTCCTATACAGTCCACGTTTAGTAGTAAGAATTAAACAATTAAACCTGTCTCAGCCAGCTTTCATCTAAGATGATCTTTACTATCCTATGTTTCATAGCCAACCAAGATTCATGGTTGGCAGGCCAACACATCAGCCCAATGTTTTTACCATCTTCACCAGTCTTTACCCCGAAATTCTGGCCTCAATGGGGGGATGATGTTCTATGATGTTCCCCAGTAGTGTAATGAATGTATGGTTATATCTCCTTGTTTTTTCCCCATCATGGTTGGTTCATCAAATACCCATTATATATAATGTGTATATATATACATAGTTATATCAACAGTTTTGACCAAAAACCATCAAACAAACCCTAATCAGGGAAATTGTGAATATGATTTCGGCGTTGCTGGCGGACAACGTGTCTTTTTGGACACATTTGCTATCTCTGTCTTTTCCACATCAAATCCATGGCTGGTTGGTAAACTATTTCCTATAATCAAACATAGCAATATGGATTGCATCACCCATCTATATATAGTATCATATAGTTGATTTTTCCCGTTCGAACCTCGAGACTGATGTAGGATTTTCATGGCTGCCAATCTTTGAAACATGCAAATCCTACATAAATCGAGGTATCCCCAACAAACATAAAAGTCATTGGCAAATTGGATTATATAATATTATATATACCCTCTGGTAAACGGCTACATAACTATGGAAAATCACCATGCTATCAATGGGTAAATCAACCATAAATGGGCCATTTTCAATAGCTATGTTTGTTTACCAGAGTGTAGATACTGTATTCCCATACCAAAAAGAGAAATTGCAGGATTAGTTTCTACCCATCCATTGGATTATATAATATCATGTGTATATATATATATATATGGTTGGTGGTTTCAACCCTTCTGAAAAATATGAGTCAGTTGGGATTATTATTCCCAATATGTGGAAAAATAAAAAATGTTCCAAACCACCAACCAGATTTATATATATATACATATATTTACAGGTCATTTTCTCATTTGCCAGGCGGCAAATATCCCGAAAGACCGTCGCCGCCTGGAAGACGGTGGCCGGATTCTCAGGGGGCTCGCCTTCCTCAGGTCGCGGCACCGATTGATATATGGTTTTGTTTGAAAGGAGATCCCATAGAAATATCAACCATCATATACTGGTTGGTGGTGTACCTACCCCTCTGAAAAATATTATATAGTCAGTTGGGGTGATGATTATTCCCAACTGAATGGAAACATAAAAGCCATGTTCCAAACCACCAACCAGATCATTGTCCTTCTTAAATGGCCATGTATTGGGGTTTTCTTCCATGATAATCCATGATATAATATATATATATGCCTCATATCCAGACACAAATCATCTATACAATGGGGATCTGGTTGGTGGTGCAATAGCCATCTTGAAAAATATGAGTTCGTCAATGGGTTCAGGATGACAACCCATATATGAAATGGAAAATAAAAAATGTTTGAAACCACCAACCAGTATGAAATATCCATGGTATCCCATGGCTGAAATCTTTACCATGGGATTTCATGTTCGATATACCATTGTTGAATCATTTTCAGAGGGAAAATGAAAAAAATATCTCAGAATCCATGTGTTCAATCATTTTAGGAGGGAAAATGACAAAATAATGTCTCCATTAAAAAATATTGGAACTAAAGTTACAAAAAAAGATGTTTGAGAAATGGCTGAAAATGATTCACTAACCTGAAGAACTGACTTCTTGGGACGATTCCCGGAATCCTCACCATGATTCCAGGCTTCGGCCACAGTGAGGTCACTATAATCTGGTTGGTGGTTGACCCAACCCCTCTGAAAAATATGAAAGTCAGTTGGGGTTATGAAATTCCCAATATGATGGGAAAGTCATAATCCAGCCATGTTCCAAACCACCAACCAGTAATGTATCTAGTGTTGTCAAGTGTTGGATCATTTTAGGGCTTATCTTACATGATCGGTGGAAGGTTGTTTAATAGTTGTAATTGTAATTACACCGGCGTATCATTAAAAAAAAACAGAATTTCCCAGAATTACATTACCCATTTCCCTACAACGTTAAAAAGTGAAAAATTACTGCCCTACATACACGGGTACCCTCTGGTAAACTAACGTAACTATGGAAAATCACCATGCCCACTATTACAGTGGCAATTGTCTGCACATATATCCATACGTATTGGACCTAGATCCAAGGAGTACATACTTTTCACACCCCTCTTGGACAGACCACGCACTCTTTTGGCACAACTCGGCATGTGCGCTATGGTAAAAGGTTTCTCCATCGGCATCCATATGCCGCTCCAGAGATACAACCATATCAAAAAACGTTGCGGCCCAAAAGTCTTTACGAACTGCTGTCAGCTCTTTGCACTGCAATGTGCTGTGGACCACCCCATGGTGGTCAGCTACCAATCGGTCTCCGTCCGATTGGGCTTCACCACAGCAGGTGAACTGTTAGTTTACCAGGGGGCAATGTATCAATGGGAGATCTCCAGGATCCTAAAATGGAGGTACTGTACCATATTGTTGGCCATATTTTGTGGGGATATTCCCTGAAATTTAGGCCTGAAAAATAGGCATTGTTTCTATGGTAGGTACCTCCAATCAATCGGTTCCTGTTGCATGGCCATTGAATTCTGGGAAATTATGACTCCTACTTGATGGGGAATACCCAGCCATGGCCAAGTCCGAGGAATGCCACACACTGTTCACACATGGGTCCATTCCAGTGAGGAACAGCCTATGAGTATCAATGTCAATGGGGTTATGTAAAGGCAACGCATGAAATTTCTGTGGCAACCTATTCACAAACAACCTCCATATTGCATACTGTTTGTTGGTTCAATCCATCCACCAATGTGGGGATGGACATCCCATTGTTTGGGACAATGGCATATAATTTACAATACGATAACATACAATATATAATTATTTGAAACCAACTAAATGGCACTTTGGGTTTGTCTTAAAATTGAACACATCCCCAAATTTTGATGCTTAGATGTGCTTAGGGTATGATGTTGATTAAATTTGATGGTTAGGGTATGATTGATGTAATCAAATGTGACATCAACCCCAAAAAAATGATCAACATAAACTCATCCCCCAATGTGATGTCCTATCACAACGGCAACTTGGGAATTTACCGTGACCTAACTAACCCATTTTCAAACAAAGCGAACCGGGAGAACTGAGATGTCCGGGCGTAGCAGCACAGCTCAATCTCGTCCTGGCATCAAAAGTGGGAAGCACCCGTGAGCACCACAATCTTGACGAATCCCATACTAAGCAGGGTTTCTGGGAATTCTGAAGTAAAGAAAGAATAAGAAACCACAATCTGAAAATGTTTCTGGAAATTGTTTTTTGGTATTCTGGGAATCTTGAAGTCAGGCAGGCAAATCTTTGGAACCACGTAGATACAAATCTGGAGAAAAATGCCCAGATCGGGCAACTTCAGCGTTTCAAACACAGAGATACAAATTGAGCAAGAATCATTCTCTCATTCCACTAATATTCTATGAGTACCCAAAATTTCGGGATCCATTTTTGACCAAGTGATTTTCCAGGCCACAAAAATACGTATTACCCTCCGGTCATCAAACAGCGCAACGGAAGATCCATCTCAGGGTTCCGCCGCTACATGTGGGTAGGGCCCCTACAGTGGAGCATGTCAACATCGTCGAAAACCCTTTTACGGTACCCAAACGCTACCCGGAAATCATAGCTGGTGAATGGAGAGCTATGCAGCTATGCCCCCAAATATGGATAAAAACAGGTTCATGTCACATTGCCAATCAGCCAGATACCCTGCAACAAATTATATTCTTTGCTGGTGAACGTAGATATTCCCATTAATACCAAAAGACTAAAGGATTAAAGTACCCATCTAAGATTGACCTAGGTCATAGGTTTTCACCCATCCCCACATCAAAACGACGTGAATCATCCCCACCTGACGCTGCCCCACGATGGAGGTGTACATGGTGAAGAGGGCCTCCAAGCTGGAACTGTTTAGAACCCCAGAGAAAAACTACATGTAGGTTAACATATATTCACTATCATTTATAGTGACTACCAGTAGTACCGCTGCGCGAAGTCGGAGTGTATGGTTGCAGTGCAGTCTTGCAGTGAATTTGCATGGATAGCCTGTTCTCTGATATAATTTGTTAAATGCCATGGTCGATTCTTGGCATGCTCTGTTCTATGGCTTGCTTGTCACAGTGAATTTTCGTTTTGCTTTGTTTGGAGGCCCCCGGGCGCTCCGTCAAGGTGCTAAAGGAGCCGATGCACAGCGGCAGCAGCATGCAGCCAATTGGGATTTTGAAGCTGTGCGTGACATTTGACAGTTGAGCCACCCACAGGAATGACTCGCCAAGAGTTGGTTCGACATCATGATCGGAAGTATCCCCTTTGGTATAGATGACGATTGAAAATGATTTTCGCCCATGATTTCTACTGATCAAACAAGGCGGTGGCGGAAGTTTCAGAAATAGGAAACCTATAGGAGAAGTTGGTTGTTGTGAATCACGGATGGCAGAGCGAAGCCACTGATGGACAGGTGGTTGAGGTCTCCTCTCTTTCTCTCTCTTTCTCTCTCTTTCTTTCTCTTTCTCTGACTATCTACCTACCTACCTACCTATCTATCTACCTACCTACCTATCTATCTATGTATCTATGTATCTATCTATCTATCTACCTACCTATCTATCTATCTACCTATCTACCTACCTACCTACCTACCTATCTATCTATCCATCCATCCATCTATCTATCTATCTATCTCTCTATCTCTCTATCTCTCTATCTCTCTATCTCTCTCTGTCTGTCTGTCTATCTATCTGTCTATCTGCAAGCTTGAAAACGAAGCTATTCTGCGAGACTTCCTCAATGTTTGAACTAAACAACGTCAAAAACGAAACAATTCTGCCAGACTTCTTCATTTTTTGAACTTGACAACATCCAAAACGAAGCAATTCTGCGAGACTTCTTCAATTTTTGAGCTTGACAACATCAAAAACCAAGCAATTCTGCGAGACTTCCTTCAAAAATGGAAAGTTGAGTGCAGCGCTGACAGCCTCGTACCAATGCGTTTTGTGATTTTTCCACTCCACCTGTCTAAAGTACTGCGCCTGCCACGAAAAATTGATGCCAGGTCATACGAAGTGCTGCACCTGTCACGCAAAATCATCTTAGCAAACCTACAGATCCGATGCTCCAAAATGCAACCCCTCTCAGGAAATCA
>Ga0126342_10000542_pt1 | contig 42356 bp, 37 predicted proteins | sample Cyp1metagenome_FD_92528 | JGI IMG/M metagenome (GOLD analysis project Ga0126342, IMG submission 92528) | Coral microbial communities from Lord Howe Island, Old Settlement Bay, Australia - Cyphastrea 1 metagenome | ecosystem: Host-associated > Invertebrates > Cnidaria > Coral ...
ATCACATATCATATATTATGTATCATGTATCATTTAACAGTACATATATTTACGTGTGTATATATATATATTTACACCATATATATATATATATATTATTTCTATCATATGTCATATATCAAATAGCATATATCATATATCATATATCACATATATAATATCACACATATATATATATATATATTTGTATCATATATATATATATCACATATATATATATATATATATTATATTATTATATATACATATTACTCTAACCTATAGAATTTGTACATGGGCACAGCCCTGGTTGTAGGATGTAAATGAATCAGGACCACCGCAGCCAGGCCCTGGACCTGCCAGCTGTGCACCCGAGGGCTTCGCGGAACGGCAAAGGTCCGGGGTTTTATTCGCCAAGGGCTACAATGGGAAAATGGTGGTTTAATGGGATTTAATGGGATTTAATAGGAGATACCCTCTGGTAAACATAGAAAAAGCTATGGAAAATGGCCCTAGATAATAGAAATAGTGAGTTTTCCCATTAGCATGGTGATTTTCCATAGTGAACTCTTAGTTTACCAGAGGGTATCTACCATAAACCATCCATAGACTCTAGCTATATCAGTTAGAAGCCAACTTCGCTGGCGAGGCGGCATCGTGCTGAGCGACGTGGGCCCCAGGCGAACCCAGCAGCTTCGTTGAAGTCGCATGGGACAACGGGATAGATAGCAAGCGCAAAAAACAAAAAAATGACCGTAGTAAAAACCTGACCATAATAATATCATATAATATCTATAGTAAACTATAGATTCTATAGTTATTTTTCTGAATTTTGGGCTATAAGTATCTGGATGAATTATGATGAATTTGATCATGACCTCAGGTCGTGACGTCACTGGAATGATGGGAAGATGATTCGGGGAATCGTCTCCAAATGGCCATATGATAACAGTTTTCAGGTTAGTGATTTCCTATAGTTCAGCCAGATTTTATAGTTTTTTTTTTTTTTCGGGGATATGATTTGTAATATATATTGTGTATATATATATATATATATCCAGATGAACCAGCTTAATAAGATATTTGGGGATTGTCTGAGAATGAGGTTATATAGACCCCCCACATTGCATTTTTAATGCAGAAACTCATTAACAATCATTAACCAACAGATTTAGGGGTACCCAATTTGAGACAAACTGCTATGGCCATTGTTGGGATATGTTGGGATCCATCTTACGCTGTGCTTTTTGGTGACGCTGAGTAGATCGATCATAGAGATTCAGCACCACAAGTTACCATCCCAATAAATCTTAAAGTTATCTGGTATTTTTTTCGCGCACTTAAGCACAACTAATCTTACTGGTAGTAATCAGGCTTTATCGGATGGGTTTCTTATCCATCAAGATTCGCACCATTCGGGGCATAGATTTTGATCATCGATCAAAATCGGGTCACCTGACTGGGGGAAAGCTATTTTTTGGGCCTGGTTTCGAGCTGGACATCCGAAAAAAACAGGGAGGGAGAGCCAAAACTACACAGCTCCAGTGATTATCGGCTTGGCCTCTGCTGGAGACCCCAAATTTGGAAATTCAACAGGAAAGAAAGATGCTTTGAGCAGTGAAATGTTCGGGGATACGGGATACCCTCCATGTTTGGATGTCCAATTCATTTCGCAGGTGGTTCAACAGCTGTGCAGGTGCCTTTTGGTAGCAGTTCAACAGCCCGGGAGCAGCCTCGAGGTAGTCAGGAGATCTCAGTGATCCGCTGTTTTCCACCTAAAAACTGTGCCGGAAAATGGGGAGAAATGGCAGTCCCATCTGTGATTTTGGTTGGTGCCCTACTCATAGATTGTCGATCTGCCACTGGGTCTTGATCCCAGGGATCCCAGGGATTGGATGAGGTCAAGTGACCGTGTTACACGGCTAGTTGAACCTCAAGTGACTAACATGGATATCCGTAGGTCAACAAAAAGTTTATTTTCAGATGGTTCAGGCCGACGCAATATGAGCATTTTGAGCATTTTGAGCTTTGTAGACTCAACATGTTTCAAATGAGACCAGGATGACTTTACAGCACAGCAGGGGATCCGGGGTAACTATAGTGTCACTGGGAGTAGCATCTGTCGAGGTCCAGAGCTGGGTTAGGGCCCAAGAGAGCCGAGTGAAAGATCGTCCTGTGGTGTTGGGCTCACCAAAATGATCCAATGAAGCTGGTGATGTTTCGATCGCTACAGCGAAGCAGCAACACGCATCACGCGAAATCGCACATGGTAAGTTTATGCAATTGTTGTCTGAAAAACCTGGCTTTCTTGCTTCATTTCGTTGCTGATGTTCATGTTTTACAAATGTTTTGATCCCATTGTTTGGATAATTATCCATAATTACCCTACACGGTGAGGTCCCCTAGATATATCTATAGGTTAACAGATAATTCGGTTAACTATGCTTTGTGGGGGATACAACTATAGTCAATGGGCTTTATAAACCAGCTTATAATTTGGGGGCCTCACTTTGCAATACTATGGCCATCTTATTCCCCTCTGGTAATCAAACGTGGTGATTTTTCAAATCCACCAGTTAAAAGTTCGATGATTTTCGCCACAAACAACCCCAAAACCTCCATTTACAGTAGTTACTCAGTAGTTCAGTGGATTTCCCAGCGACCTTTGATGAACCTTTGATGAACCCCGGTGGCGTCGCCATGCGCCGCCGAGGTCCAGGCTACTACGACTTGGATGTGCCGCTGGAGACATCCCAACGACGCAGCCCGCCAGGAAACTCGACGGACGTGCCGTGCGACACGGTGCATGGCCTTGGACCATGAGCAAATCCACCAGATTTGCAGAACATTCAGGTTTACTATCCAACCAATACATATTATATATATAATATTATGTATATTATGTATATTATACATTATATATATATTATATATATTATATATATTATATATTATGTATTATATTATAATATATATATATATATATTATACGTATAATTAATATGTACTATTATTATATATACTATATGTTTCATGATTGTAAGGTATACTCTCATATATAAAAGTGTGTGTATCGTGATGTTGTCAATGAATATGGTGTCAAAAGCAACATGTAACATATGGGCGTGTAAGCATTCACATATTCTTAGGAATTTATGTGTTACTTGGCTTTGGAGAGTAAGCCATTGAAAGGTGATATATTGAATGCACAAATGATATATCAAACCAATTTGATTAAGCTATGCCGAGTACTTTCCAGAAATTTACCTGCAAATGTACAATCTATAGTACCCTTTTGTCATATCAACACATCACTCCCAGTTTGAAGTTTCCTTTCAGGTGAAGGACCATGGTGGCTGAGAATTGGGGAACCACAGATCTTGGACATGGTCTATAAATGTCTATAAAAGCGTGCCCACTGTTGCAGTACAAGAGTTTGCCCCATACCCATTTGATGGTGGCCCAGGCACCAAACCATCATTGCTGGGCCCACTTCACTCCGAAAATGACACCCATGTCCGAATACAAAGACGATCAAAGACGTAATTTCATGAGAAGTACCAGTGTATGTACGCAATTTCATGGGCGTCTTGTCATGTGTCAAACTTGGGTAACCAATCCCAATTGATGTAATGGAGAATCTGCAGGAACCTCGTTTTTGTTTCATGGTGAAACAACCATGACTTTCCTGTATATATAATATACAGTACCCTCTGGTTATGACTAACAGTTTGCCATGGTATAGATGGCCCATAGAAATAGATGGTTTACCGAACTTTAAAATGGTGGATCTTTCCATGGCGAACTGTTAGTCATAACCAGATGGTAGATAGATGTTCAGATGTTCCATGATTTTCCCTTGAATCAATCCATTGATACTGGAAATTCCCAGGATTTTTTTTGAAGGGACAATCTGCAGGATACACCTACAGATGGGGGAGTTTGAACTATGTTTTGCTGTATTTACCCTCTGGTAAACGTTTACATAACAATGGAAAATCACCATGTTTAATGGGAAAACTCACTATTTCAATGGCCATTTTCAATAGCTGTTTGTAAGTTTACCAGAGGGTATTCCCTTAAACTAAACCCATGAGAAATGACTTTGTTCATGTTTTGGTGCCTTTCAGGTCACCTGCCTTTGGCACGCAGCAGCACCGTTTCGATCGATCACGCAGCAGATCGGAGACGCCAGGTACTGACCGATTTTTTTTGGGGGGATCCCTTGGCGTCAGCATGGTGGTTTCAACAGTTACCATCTGGTTATTTAACAGTTCACCATGGAAAATCACCATGTTTAAGTTCGGCAAACCATCTATAAATGGGTCATTTTCCATGGCTATGTTAAATAACCAGAGGGTAATTGACATGGTCATTTATGACTTGGATTATGACTTGGACGATGAGGATAGCCCCAATTTGAGGAAACCTCAATATATAAACCATGGTTTAGTAGGACATTTACACATATTGGGTGCCATTTAGATAGGAGATGTTTCATATTTGGGGGGATTGGATTATGCTGGAAATATCCATAAATAATCATAAATGGTGGTTGCCAGGATTTAGCTACTGACTTTGGATTGAAAGATTTCTGTCATTTGGAGGGGCAGAAATGATCGCTATAAAAAGAGGGGCACCGTGCGCAGGAGACTTGTTTTTTTCACAGCCTCAGAAGCAAATCCAAGACATGTTTGATGGTATTTATCTACTTGGTGGCTCATCCCACTGCTCGTAAGTGGGTTATAACCCCAGTTATAAGTGGATTAACCCTACAAAAATCCCATTTATAACTGGGGTTATAACCCACTTACTAAGTGGGATGAGCCACCAAGTATCTACTAGCTGAGGGCGACAACAGGCAAAGCAGCCTTTGTGATGAAGCTGACGGGTGGGTCATTTCTGGTATAGCTATGTGCGTTTGGTCATGTTGTGATAGTTTCCCTGCTCCCCATTGCCTAACCAGTGAACATCCCAACTATTATATTCATGTTCAGGACATTTACCTGCAATCACATGGAAAATCGACCATTTGCTTTGATCATGATCCTATATATATATATATAGAGAGAGAGAAAAATATGTTATGTATATATGTGTCTTATATATATATTATACATAATATATATATATATTATACAGTGCTCATTTTGATTGGTGATTGACAAGCCATGGAGCTGATTTTCCACCGTGCTCTGAGGGTTGTTGCGCAGGTCCTGGCGATTATTCGCAGTTCAAGGGAGCGAATGCCTGGGAAGACGCGTCCACTGCAGCCGTCAAACTCAGACCCGGACAACGGGGACCGCAGAGTTGGATCATCCATTGATTTGTGCCTTTGATTTTCGGGTAGAACGGGTAAAAGCTGTAAAGAAGCCAAGGAACCTCACTCAAAATTGGGATCCGTGAATGGTCGGCAGATTATCACTGATCTAGAACCTGCACGTTAACGCAAGGGGAGAGCAAGAAACCTGCAGCCTTTGGCAAAACAGAGATGTACAAATGTATCTACAACTAAAATTTATTATGTTGCTGATTGGACAGGCAAGAGTAGTTTTGATATGTTTTGATAATCTTGGGGACTCAACCACTTCGCAGAGACTCTAAGCAAAATGAATTGTTTTGTTGCCAAAGGTCAAATGCAACAGCTGCGTCGTACTAGTTTGGTTAGCGATTTCATTTAAGCTCTTATTCCTATATTCCTTACCTACCTGGAGCACCTGCTAACAAGAACAAATGTAGTTCATATAATTAAAATTACCTACTGTGTTCATTAACACCTGAATCTGTTGGGAATGATCTCTGACTCAGTTAGGTAAATCGCCAGACTTCATGGCCTCGCCAGAACTTGCACCACTTCAGGGTGGCCGAAGTGGCCGTTTCTAATTTGCTCATCCAAGCCAAATATCGCCAAATGTGCCGAGATTCCTGAAAATGTCTATTGCATTCTATATACTATTATATAATATATTATATGCAACTTTCTATAATATCAAATGTGATGGATGGTGATAATTTGCAGCACATCATAATATCTTATCCGTATCACATACTTTATCATGGAATGATAGTATAAATCAGGAAAATATTCTGATTATATATCAACAACATTATGATATGATAATTATTACCATAATTATTACATATTCCTTGACGTATAGTTTCAAAATAGCCTGCAATAAGAATCCTTTGAAGATATTCTGGCCATTGAAACCAGACACCAGGGTAGTAAACTAACATAGATGACATAGATGTGGAAAAATCCACCATTTACAGATGATGTTCCCATGACCCCTCTGAGGCGCCGTCAGGCGTCTCTTCCACCACTCCTCCCTTGGCGTTTGGTGCGACGGTGGTGATTTCACATGATTTAACCATGCAGAATGGGGATATCATGGGGTTATGGCATGTAGTTGGGATAAAATAGAGAATTTTAGGGGATATAATGGGATATAATTGGAATAGAATGTGATATAAATGGATAACGGATATAACTTAGCCATCTCAAATGGTGATATAAGCGGGATATAACCAATGATGAATCCCCCATTTGTTCCATCGCTGAACGCTTTTGGTGATCTCACATGGGTTGTAGGTACTCGTCAAGATCGTGCTTGTGGGGCATCCCAGATGACCTTTGTCTTGGTGGAATGCAGATACAGCACTCGACGCTTAAATGTTCCATTTTTAAGAGATGGGTGTCAGATGTGCCGATGTCCTTTTGCATGATCGGTTCTTATCCCAATATGACATGGACTAGAAACGTGTTTGGGACATTAGTAAATTGTTGTGTGATGAAGTTAGGTCATATTGGGCGTTGAACTGTGCAAGTCGCTTGACCGCCTGATGAAATACAAGTGCAGCAGTGGGCACTTGTCAATAATGTCCTTATTATAGAGATCTTATCGGTGTAGATCTTATTAGTTTGTGTATATTTACGTCTCTGGTTGATTCCAGAATATTCCAGATATCTAGTTGCATCATACTTTGTCAGGATTTCATTGATCAACCACTGGGCGAGGTGCAATGACTGGCACACCTACCGTTGAAGAGAGGTAGATCGGTGGACGGACTGGGCTCTAGGTTTGTTTCTATGGTAACTTGGTAGCAGCCCTGGTAGCAATGGTGATGAGGCTAGCGGAGGATGATATGATGATCCCTCAGTTCCACAACGATCCGGATCCGAAAAATGAGTGAGTTTCTGCACCCCGAACCCATTTCGTGAGGTGGCAGATGTTAAAGTACAGCGGCACGTGGCTTCTCATTGGTGTCCAAAATTGTCCAAAATCAAACTTCTCTTTCAACTTTACCAACAGGCATTGTTTTGAGCCAAATGCTCCAAAACTGAAACAGGTCATTTCGAACATTAGGATCAGACGTTCCTCACCTGTGCTTTTCTCACTCTCAGTTGCGTGTTCCTGGTCCACTGGTCCCTTCTAGGGCTCTCTTCGTTTCACAAACCCACAGGGCTGAACAGAAATATTCGCAGTAATATGATGCAATATCCATAGATTGAAGCATACGTAGTCCAAAAAGAAAGCATTGTTTGGTGTATAGTATCGCCACTGAAGTCTGAAAAACATTTACAACAATTGTGAAACATGGAACACACTGTTTCAATTGTCGTTGGGTGAATTTGGCCAACAGTCCAGCAATTCAAGCAACATTGAGCCAAATCAGCATTCATCCAACTGTTAGTAATTCCACTCCTGAGGTTTGTCAGAAGATTGAGGGGATGAAGCCTAAATCCAATGGTAAACTAACATAGCTATGGAAAGTCACCACTTTTAATGGGAAAACTCACTATAAATGGACATTTTCAATAGCTATGTTAGTTTACCAGAGGGTAAATCCAATGGCTTCCAATGGATTAAATCCTCAGGGATCAATCCGCAGAACTCGTCAGGGAATTGGATCTACTGCCTGTGGACCCCCTGGGCCGTCTCAACAGCCTCACCAGGTGCCGGTCTCAACTGGGAAAAATCGGGGGATATCGGCCCCATGATTGGCAGTTGATGGGGATATTACATGATATTACTGTATGGGGACCCTGGGGATATTTCGATTTAGACCCTATTCTCAAACTTTAAATGGGAATAAATGGGTAAGATCCACAGTGGTTGCTTCACTGAACTTCTGGGATAAATGACAACTCTAAGTGGGCCGTTTTTGGGTTCAGCAGAACTGGCGTTTTTTGGGATGAACAGCTCAATTAGCCATGTTCATATACTTTAACGGGGATATCTGGGATAGTGATGATTCACCATGAAGTTTTCGGGAGGAGGAGCGAGGATGAACATCCAGCCATTGGCTCAAGTACCCGATATCTTGGGGATTCAGGTTGCATGAGAAAAAACTCATGTTGGGTTTCATTTGGAATGTTGGGTGATTCGTAGCGCATATGCATGGAGTGTATATATATATATATCTGAATTTGATTTAGTATACATGCTTTGATACACATGTGCCATGTTCAAAAAGATGGATTACATACCCACATTGGGGGATGCTCATGAAATCATGTTCATAGAAATTCATATCTATTATATCTATTATATCTATATATCTATATATCTATATATCTATATCTATATATATCTATATAATATATATATCTATATATATATATATTATATATATATATCTATATATCGAAAATTCCAAGTTTTTTGGGGCTTCCCATGCCATGACATGCACGACCCGAAACCCTGGGGGCCAGGAGAGCCTTGCGCCGGATCCCTGGCGCCGGAATTTGACGGAGAGTTTCCCCAAGGTTCTGAGCCATTAAAATAGGTTGGTTGTTGGGTTACCCTCTGGTAAACTAACCTATTAATGGGCGGGGCTTTCATACATCCCATAGTGGGAATCCAAAGGTCCTAGGTGTAAAATATGCTTAAATGATTGTTACCCTCTGGTAATTTAACAAAAAGCTATTGAAAATGGCCATAGAAATAGTGGATTTACCTATTAAAAATGGTGATGTTCCATAGTTACGTTCGTTTACCAGAGGGTATGATTGGGAGCTGTACTACCAAGGTTGCTGTGAATTATGATAAATCCATAGTCGGCAAACCTATCGAATGTGCCGTTTTTTTCTTGAAGTTGGACTTTTTTTATGATTACTCTTAAAGATGTTCTTGAATTATCCTGAATTGGTATTGCTTTGTATTAGTTGAGAAATGGATGAAATGGGGAGTTTGGCTCACTAGTCACTAGTTGTCAGAATTGTTTGTCGTGCCCGATCGTGCGAGCCACAGGCCTACAGGACCCAATCAATGTTCCAGTCACCATAAGAACTGTGGATATACATGATCTGCATAGAGTACACAGATAAATGATGAGAAATTTATCATGGATGATACTGGACAACATATTGAGGTCGATGATAAGATGATAATTGACATTATCATTCAGAATCATCATGTATTATCCATAATATTGATAGGAATTAATTAATAGGTATTGCAGGGTAGAGGGTGGTTCGTTTTACCCACAATAACTTGGTAGCATTGTGCTGCATGGGGTAGGTGCTCACCATACTCCGATATTGCAAGGTAAGTGCGTCCAGAAAAAAACAATCAGAAGGAAACTCAAAAAGGCATGAGACGGAATTCAAAAGGAAAATCAAAAGGGAAAGAACAGACAAGGGAACAGCGGACATGACAAGACAGCAAGTAGCGGGCGTCAAGTCAGTCCATTGAACCTCGTTCGCACCTCGTACTGACCTTGCTCAAACCGCATGTGTGAGCCATAAATCTTTCCTCTTTTGCCTTGGACATAACTGGTGTGTTCCATTGGCCCATGTCAGTCCTGACTTCAAAGTCCACCTGCATGTACAGTCTAAGAATTTATCAGAGATTTATAGTGTAGTTGAATATAATCCTTTGTAACCTATACTCATCTATTATCATCCATTTTACTATTGCACAGTCGCATGTCCATTAAATCATCCGTATTTATCCGTTATCCACAGAATAATCATATGAGCTATTGTCAATACTCATGGTTAATAACCATTAATAGGGGCTAGTCATCCAATGGTTTATAGGGATTATAATAACCATTATAAGGATCCTTATTATGGATGGGATGACCATCAACCATATAGTGAGTATTGACCATGGCTCATATGTTGCTTTTTTTACAATCCCAAACGGTCAATGTATGGAATAAAAAAAACCTTGACCCAAAATATTGCCCAATGCGTACATATATTACACATACATGCAGCAAGTATAATGTTCTCCATATTTTCTACATATACCTTCTGGTTATCTAGCGTAGCTATGGAAAATCACATTTTTTTGAATAGGCAAATCACCATACATCAAATCACCATACATCACTCATACATTGTCGAACTAAATGGACCATGGCTTCCATAGCAAACTGTTAAATAACCAGAGGTTTGCTATTTCCAGTTGTATCCCCATTCATATTCCATTATACCACCATATTTGATGGTTTAACCCTCAGATAATATGATGTTCATGGTTATTTTCGGTAGCTAACCCAGACCTTTTTCGGCGCCCCTCGAACTCCCAGGTCGAGCTCATGAGGGCCGGCAAGGTTGTTCGGTGAGTCCTGGTGCACCGGCACCTGGGGATTATGGCAGGGAGCCTCAGGGGTGATCCAGATGGGTAGAGAAAACTAAATTATCATGGTTAGTAAATTATCCAGATGATTATTATGATGGTTATTATATTTAACGGCAACCCATTTTATAGTTATGATGGTTATGATGTCCTTAATGATTATTATCATGATGGTTATTACAGTTAATAATGATGGTTAGTAAAGGACATCATTTTCAGATGGCTGGAAAATTCTCTTCCAGCAAGGGGAATCCACTGGATTGCTTGGGTTTTTGTTGGTGGCTAAGTAGATCAAGGTTAGGAAGGGATGAGGAAATCAGCTTCTGAAATCTTATGAGCCAATGAATCAATGTTGAATTTGAATAGATTCAATAGATATGTACCTAGGAAAAGACATGGTATGTTGGCCACAGCTGTCATCATGTGAGAGATGTAAGGGTTCCAAACATAGTTTTGGGGTGTGATTGACAACAGACAATGTCGGTTTTACCTAGGAAAAGACAGGGTATGTTGGCCACAGCTGTCATTATGTGAGAGATGTAAGGGTTCCAAACATAGCTTTGGGGTGTGATTGACAACAGACAATGTCGGTTTTACCTAGGAAAAGACAGGGTATGTTGGCCGCAGCTGTCATTATGTGAGAGATGTAAGGGTTCCAAACATAGTTTTGGGGTGTGATTGACAACAGACAATGTCGGTTTTACCTAGGAAAAGACAGGGTATGTTGGCCACAGCTGTCGTTATGTGAGAGATGTAAGGGTTCCAAACATAGTTTTGGGGTGTGATTGACAACAAACAATGTCGATATGAACCAATGTGACTGTGGCATGGATGAAAGGCCGACACAAATAAATGCGTGTGAAAGGTACATGGTGATAGGTCAGAAAGATAGGTGGACAATGCCCTTGGCGTAATGCAATGGGGTTATCATGGATTATCGTTTGCCAGCTTAGACTACCTGAGGGTATAGACTTATCCTTGGGGGTAGGTTCTGGGTGCTTTTGGTGCATATTTATGGAATTTATCATACATATACATAGATAGTATTCAGCCAGTGGTTTGATATGCTCGTGTTTGCGGTGATTCAACGTGCATCAATGTACATAATGTGGTGGTTACCTCATATTTGTTATTTTTGTTGCGGGGATTGCTTATTCACACTTTAGATTTTGCAGTCATGTCAAATATATATATATGTTTCATAATATCATATATAAATGAACATGTAATCATATTATTAGCCTTTTGTTTTATCATTCTTAATGATTATATGATTCGTCTATAGTATGTTATATTACAGTATTCCCTATGGATCCAAACGCTGTCTCAGAAGGTACTTAACCCCCAAAATTCTACCCCAGTCCCAGTTCCTAAGAAGGTATGGCTGGATCCATAGGGATTACCATCTGGTTATTTAACATACAGATGATTTTCCCAGCTAGAAACCTCCATTTATAATGGATTTTCTATTATAGCCCATGGGAAAATCCCAACCATAACTGGAGGTTTCTAGCTGGGAAAATCATCTATAAATGGGCCATCTATACCATGGCTACCCTCTGGTAAACTAACATAACTATGGAAAATCACAATTTTTTTATGGGAAAGTCCACTATAAATGGGCCATTTTCAATAGCTTTTTGTTAAATTACCAGAGGGTACCCCCAAATCATGTGAACATGTTTTTTTTTCCCATTATAAACCATCCATTTTATGGGGATCCATCTATACCATGGCTATCTTAAATATCCACAGGGATTCCTCACCGCCCCTCAGATCCGATGCCCCCCTCGGGGCAGCTCTGGCGGATGCCACCGGAAGAGGAGGCTCTGGCGGCCAGCGGATGCCGGATCCATAGGGATCTCAACGGTCAAATCATTGGCACAGTATGGTTAAAAGTGGTTTAAATCAGTTGATCTATGGTTTAATTCAACTATATCCAACTATATTCAACTATAATTATATATATCCATTGATCTATAAATCCACACAGATCATCTCCATTTTTTGAGTCTATGTGAGTTGCAGGGATGGTAATGGTTGTTGTTTAAGTTTTTTTTTTTAATGAATTTACATATACCCAACATTGGCAAAAATTGTAACAAAGATGTGCTTCCTCACCGAGATCCGCAGGTATTTAGCTCCACTGAGCCTCGATTTAGGCCGCGTGTTTTTTGTGGTGAAACATGGCGTCAGTGGATCTGCAGGATCTCCAAGTTTTTCAATGGTTGTGGATCAATACCAAGCTGGTTGGTGGTTTGGAACAACATGGCTTTTATATTATTTTCCATTTCATATACCCATAGGATCCATGTATGCTATATATGGTAACATTTACCATGAATATACCCCAAATGTTAGCATATATACCATACATGGATCCTATGGGATATGGCTTGTCATCCGAAACCCATTGACGAAGTCCATGATTTTTCAGAGGGGTAGGTCAACCAGCAACCAGCAACCAGCGGTCATCCATCACTGGGATGATCTGGTAGCTCCATAAAAAAGAGGATTTTTTTCTTCGATGCATTGAGACTAGACACGAAAACCAGGGAACGGAAAGTCGTTACTAAATGTTACTAATAATCATTTGTAGATGGTATATTTATATAATCAGTTGTAGCTGGTATATTACCAATAATCATGTCGTTACTATTACTAATAATGTGATGATGTGTCTAGAGTCTATTTAATCATTTGTAGATGGTAGATAAAATCTCCCCAGTCAACAGTTTGTTCATGTTTGACCTTTTCACGCACAACCATGAGAGTGTGTAGTAACACAGTTTCAGAATGTTTCAGACAATGACTTCAATTCATGTTTGTCAATCTTGTACCTGCAAGTTCCTTTACAGTACTTGCGAGTTTGGGTTAAGTCTCACTGCGTGACTTTGTGAGACTCACAAACCGCCTGAGGTTTGTGAATTGCAGTGAAATATTATATTTCTGTCAGAGAATTTGCGGTTAGTAGAGGGAATCATTCCAAAATGGTTTCTTTTCGGGCTTACAGCGATTTGCGATGACTGTGGGCTGGGGTCAGAATATTGGGCTAACCAATCCTCACAACCGTCGTGGTTTTTCCCGGCAACCAAGGCAACTCAAACAGATGGTCTGCAGTCATCTAAGCAAATATGTTGAACAATATAGAAACCGAAAACAGGATCTTTACATATCTTCACCATCTTCAACGAGTCTTTAAGATGGTTTGACATGAAGGTTCTGAGAAAGGCTTTGGCCAGTCTATTTGTGTATCTTTGGCAAGGACGGTGTTCTAATTTTGACCTATACCATTCTTCAGGGTGTTTTGTTTGTTTGAACCATATCACATTTCGTCATATTTCAGGATGTTTCCTTCTTTGGACTTATTAAGGTTGAGACTTTATACATTATTTTTTCGCTCCACTTGTTTAGACAGATTGGTGGACGCCACCAATGAGAATTGGTGCATACTCAGTGCTGCCCTACTCTGCAGGCGCGACGTGATGGAAACGACCTCGTTGAGTCCTGGGTGTTGCGCCAAGTTTCGATTTGAGTTAAGTGTGCTGCTATGTGAACTACCGTACTTGGGTTGAGTATGTCTGAACATGGTACATGGTACCCATGATATCCGTTTATCATCGTTTATCATAATGGTCCTCTTAAAACTTGCAAACATGCCATATTGATCCATATTGTGTATATACACATATTCAGAGTATACCCCATTTCTAAGCCATTTTTGTTGTAATCATGATAATGTATTGATATGAAGGCAAATGATACTGTATACGGTGAAACGATCGAACGCCATTGTGTATTCATGGGGTAAGCGGTTCCTCGGCTTAGGCCTGCTTTCTACAGCCCCGTGCCGCAAAGTCCTACTCCGCTGGCTGCCCCAACGGTGTAAGATGTGAGCCAGTAGAAATAGACTGGTTGATTGGTTAATATGAGGATTATGTATTCATAATTTATTGACAGTTATTGTGGATTATGACAACCCATAGTAGGAAAACCCTTTTTAACCAATGCGTAGAAACCTGAAAGTCGAGCGGAAAGAAATGGAATGTGGAAAGCAATGAAGAACCAAACTTCCGGGGCTAAGAAGGAAATAGTTCTAGATGATGATTTATGAACCCAACAACGAAGATGGCATGTGATCACATTGTTGCTCGACATGATCCTTGCGAGTGGCGACTGCCCACAGGTTGAGAAGATTCAGGTCATAGACACGTTCATTTGTGGATGCGTTTGTTTCCTTGATACTCTAACTGTATAATATCTATCTATATATATATATATATGAACTCATACATACATATTATGCCGACCCATATATATATAATGTGATACACAATCAACGTACACATATATTAATACATACTTGAGATACATTGGTCCCATCATTTGAAGTTGTTAGGCCATGTTGCGACTTCAGCTCTTCCAACGTGATGAGGCCCTTGGGATCACTTGGGCGACAGGGGATGGTCATGGATGGTCATGGATGGTCAGTCCATCCACTTGGTGATGAAATTTGGGGATTTAACCATATTTATTGGTTTATGGATGGTTTATGGATGGTTTATGGATGGTTAACTGATATAGCTAGGGTTTATGGATGGTTTATATGGTAGATACCTAACCATATTTAAATAACCAGATGGTATTTATAGTTGATTTACCTATTCAAAATATTGATTTCCTGGGGATTTAAGCATCAAATTCATCAAATCCATCAAATATCATTTGATATAATGGATACCCTCTGGTAAACTAACAGTTAACTATGGAAAATCACCATGCTATTAATGGGTAAATCAATCAACTATTTCTATGGCCATTTTCAATAGCTATGTTTGTTTACCAGAGGGTAACTGATTGAGAAGTCATTGTGTTTTAACCAACAAACATGGGGGGGGGTTGCAACAAAAATGGTGGTATAACGGGGATGTCATGAGATCATGGGGATATCTTTGGCAGCGTTCGGGATACCTGGGTACCTGAGAGTAATAATGTCAACCCCGGATTAATAAACCATGGTTTAAATTTATTAATTAGGGGGGTACTCCTCCAATAGTCATAATTAATCTAATACTTAAATGGTACTCTCCCAATTACACAGCCTACGGGTTTATTAATCCAGGGTTGACATTATAGAGTAATTATTTGACACTTGAGTGATCTTCGGATGGCCCTCCCATAGCTGCTAAGACATGAATGCCGGCTGTTGGTCAACTGCCAAGATTTGTTTTAAAAAAATCCCCGCAGATTCAACGAGAAACAAACCCTCGCTCTTCAAGAAGCCATGCCCACTGAATTCCCATGGGGATCCTCCAGGCCATACCCTCTGGTAAACTAACATAGCAATGGAAAATCACCATTTTTAATGGGAAAACTCACTATAAATGGTACATGTTCAATTGCTATGTTAAATCACCAGAGGGTATCTCTTTGCTGCCGGCAGCCCCAAATGTTCCACCGGTGCCAGGTTTTTGGAGTCTCCTTCCTTTGACATCGAAGCGGAGAGTGGTCCCGAACCGGAGCTCATCGTGGAAGGTCCGGATGCTGCGGGCCAAACATATGCACGGTGAGAACCGGGGCTGTCACCATAGTCTTTTGGCATTGCATTCCAACCTATTCCACTTGTAAAATACAACCACAGTTATAAGGTATAAGGGCCCCATATTCAATCTTATGGAGTCGCTATCATCATGATTGTATAGTCATAGAACTAACCCCAACTGCAACCCCAAGTAGAGAATTTCAATTTTCCATGGGATTTTCACCAGCGATTTCTCTGGATTGAATGATTAGCATCCAGGATTGGAGAATGTTTCTATTGCTGTTGATGATCACTACCATCTGGTTATGACTAACATAGCCATGGTATAGATGGCCCATAGAAATAGATTGTTTACCGAACTTAATAGCATGGTGATTTTCCAATGTTAAATAACCAGATGGTATATCTTCCATTTTTTTTTTTAATGATGCTCTACCGCAATGGTGAAATATGTCACCTGCCTTTCTGCCAGAGGCTTAATGCCACGAGAAAGATATCTGAGTCACGGCAATGGGCGACCCATTTCACTGATTGGTCGGGCCGACACGAGATGAATCGACAGAATCGACAGGACCAGTTGCGGTTGGTGGCTATGTCACATGCTATAGACATGATGGTATACCTACAATGGGTTTCAATGCGGAGCCACAATCATCTAGGACATGAGTGGTATATAAATTTTATATATACTATAATACTATGTATATATATATATACTATATACTGTAATGTAAATATATATTTATATATATACTATACTACTATATAGTTATACTATATGACCATATACATGTATATATATATATTATACTATGTATAAATATATACTATATATATACACTATAAATATACACATATACTATATTATATAATTTATACTCTATAATATATATATATATATTCAGAGTATGTATTTTATGTAATATATAATATTTATATAATTTGTACTCTATATTAGTATATATATATCATATAATATGTACTTTATATAATAATATATAATGATACTAATAATAATAATAATGATAATAATAATAACAACAATATATATATAATGTATATGTTTATATATATATACACTATAATATATATATATATATATATATGATGTCGTTTCTTGTATCTGCATCCCCTTGTACCAAACGGTTTGTCTAAGTTGCTGAGAATTTTAGGCCCCAAGCAGATGCGGCCGAAGAGGGGCGGCCGGTGGATTGAAGCGCCCAGATGGTGTTGGAGAAGACATTGGAGATAAAGGATTTTGGTGGTTTTATGACAGCAACTTCTGATTTTATGACATTGATTACCTGGAGAAAGTATAGTTTTGGGTAGTTAAAAATGACATGACCCTTACCTGGCTCAACCCTCTCTATTCTTGATCTCTGGTAGGCATGATAAGCCGATCATCGTGATGAAATTTTGGCCCGCGAGGCAAATCCATCATTTTTTTCCTGCTAGCTTCAATCTGCTGGTCACCAAGTTTGCATTGAATTTGGATCTCGTAGCTGACCACAGAATACCTATCCATTTGGATGTAGCTGCAAGAGAACGTTTGTTTGTGTCTACGCTTCAGCTGCATTTTTTGTTGCTAAATCTGCTAAATCAGAATATACCAGTCACCCTTATCCAGTGATCGGTACCAACCCCAGGCTGCGAGACAGTGCTTGGATGTTCTACGTCACATTTGCACGAAGGGATGCTACGGGATGCATCTGGTGATGTTGCTATTCAAATGTTCGTACGGGATGTACATGTTTCTTATTGTTTCTTATTGTTTCTTATTGTTTCTTTAGGCAGCGATATCAGACGTCGACCCTATCGATGACCCTATCGATGAAATCCTCGACTCAGCAACTTCCAACGTTCCAAGTCCTCTCACCCCTGACATCGGTGGCTGAATCACGGCTTTGCATGCTGAAGAACAGCATGCTCGATGTGTTGAACTGAAAAGACGAACCTCTGCTGGCCGCACGTATACTGTCACCAGCTGACCACTTTTCGGGCTGGATTTGGTCTTGTCCGACTACGACAAAACATGTCATCAACCAAGATGAATGTGGTAAGGCCAACAGTAATTCATGCCCTGAACCAATTTGGCCACTTGGTGGTATTTTGGGGAATACCATACTGTTTTTCCACATAAATATATAGGTTTTTCAACCAGGGTGGTTGCACTTTTTGTTGCCAGGTATGCGCGAGCACTTGGTGATATCAAGAATTCAAGTGGCCCAGATCCACAAGATGGAGCCTTTTTTTGCAATAGCTAGGTTGGGGTTCACATAACTCCAATAGCATGTATGGCAATGATAGCAGTATTCATGGGGTGAAACAGGTGAAACAGGTGAAACTGAACCAAGATGGCCATGTTGAGGGCCCCAGGCCCCACCTGGTAGATGATATGGCCTGGATATCCTGGATCCTGGAGACCCGCCTCGAGGCCGGAGAGTTCTCGCGGAAGCAAATTTCTGTATCACTTCTAGACTCTCTTTTATGGCAACCTCCAAGAACATAGGATATGTATGAAAATGTATGAAAATGTAGAATTCCACCAAAAAAAGTCGGAAAAACCAGATCAATCTTGATCATTCCCGTTGCAACTCCCATGTCTTCCACTCCCAGGCGGTGGACAATCTCGTCGGCATCGGCCGGAGGTGGTGATGATGGTGGATTTCACCATGTAAAATTGGGACTTCACCAAGATAATGGAAGATACTTGGCATACTTGGGTGAGATTGATTGACCGAATGCTTTCCACCTCCAATGTTGGAGGGTTTCTAGTGAATTGGGAACGGTTTATGGCTGGGTGTGCCGCATTAATGAGATCCTGGTAGGTTTAAAGAGCAGGGGATACTCTTCAGTTGGAGGTTGGAATCCATTTTTACCTGGAATCATGACGATTTTGAGAAGACCTGCCCCTATGCACCAAACCCAGGTATTATATTTTCATTTGGGATTGACAGTGCTGACAAATGCACTATCAGGCCATGGGAAGAACAAAGAACCCAATAGTAATTGTGACATGGGCAGTTAATGTGCGAATTAGCAAACAGATCCGCACAGATTTAACAAGCAACAGTTGAATTTGAGTGTGGCTTGAAAAGAATAACAACTAATGATCCGGAAGGAAACATCGATGATACACAAATACAGAGCTACACTGGGATAAGCCTCGCAATGGTGGGGTTGGGCATGGGATGTAATGGGGCCGCTGCCGTTAGACAAACCATTCCGGCAGCCGGACGAAACGCGCGGTGTGAAACACACCGGACCGGTTCTTGGTACCATGATGCGCTTGGAAGTCAACGTTGTGCAGGTTGACTCCGAAGATCCTCGACAGATGGCTGCGCATTTGTAATTGTTGGCCCTTTCTGGGCGGGAGATGGACCCTTAGCAGTTGAAGGACTTCAAAATTAAAACCTACCCCCAGATCAGCGGTTGAGAGTTGAGAGTGAAGAGTTGAGGAGTTGATGGAGGTAAATACATTTAAATACCAATAATTATCCAATACCTCCTTCGGGGGCTAAGACTTAGTGGAGGGAGCTGGACCACCGATGAAAAACACCTGAGGCCAGTGAGGTGTTCTTGGTGCCCATTTCGCAGGGCATGATGCTTGGCGGCGTCGAAGGACCCTTCAGCAGTAACCCAAAGCATCAAACCATGAGGACCCAAGCATTGAAGAGTTGAGTTCCACTAGCACATTTCTTTTTGTTTCTGCGGGACGGTTCAATTATGTTCAATTCGTTATGGATTTATCACAGCGAATGACAACCATCCCCCCATAAGCACGTGTTTCTCAAAGTTGGTGACGCTGTTCAAAGCCTTCACCTTGGCCGGTTTTTGAGCTGGACTTCTGTGTGTGGGAACCCCTCAGCAACTGTCTTTTAGAACTGGAGGGCTCCCTCAATAAAATGTAAAGGTATCAAGAGAGATGTGCAACATTGATTTCATGTTTGATCATATGTGTTATTTTTAGGCGTCCAATTATATAGATACTTTAATAGATACTTATAGATAGTTTCAGCATGCGCCAGACTCCGATTATCCAATGACATTTGTCCTGCATGGTGAGGTATAGTTTGTATCCAAACTAGCCAGGGCGGTGAAGATGACCAGCCTTGGGCTGAGACGCTGAACTTTTCACACGCAGATCCCCGAGATTTGGGTCTGTCCAAAAATAGGATCACCCTAAAACTGCCTCGGATCACCCACAGGTTGTTCACAACGTGTCCAATTGAACTTAACAGTTTGATGTATACCATGTATACCGGTATACCGCATTTCGGCGCAAATCTAAGTCGTCTTGCACCATCTTGCCACTAAGTAGCTACCAAGGACAGTTTCTGAGTTGAGAATGGAGACGCAACGGCGTGTGCAGAAACTCAAAGGGTGGCAGCAATTTGAAGTGGTAAAGCTGCGACAAGGGTCCAGCAAAGGGGCTCTTTTGGATGATGATTGTGTGCCTTGGCGGCCTTGAAGACCAACTCAGTGATTTAATGACGTACACGTATTTAGCAAAAGAGTATATTATATAAACTTGCTAAAAGGAACACAATTTGGATTCACTTGGTGACATGAGACATGCATTGAGAGCACGCTGGAAATCTCAGTATCATTGAGGGAGGTTCCTGACAGTGAGTCTCGGGAAGGCTCCATTGTTCCTTGTTATGTCGCGTCCGCCAAAAGATTGGAGTTGTTTTTTGCAAAGCATTGAGTTCAACAGCATTTCTGAAACAGCAGAACAGAGACAACAGATGCCAATGAACATTAAGTTCCCTGGTCACCGGATCCCAGGAAGCCATAGGATGCCATAGGCCATAGTTAAGCCTGGGTAAACTTGGGACACCTCTATATGCGCACCATCTCTCCAGTCTGGTTTCCCTTAGATAGTCATGAATTAGCGGGTCCATGTGTAAAGTTGCTTCCAATCGTTGGTGCCCTGCTGTTGGCATTTCCAAGGTGCAAGGGCTGCTTGGCCCTGATGAAGGCGTTTGGGCCATTTGCTGTTCATCGTCGGTCGATGCCCCTGACACGGAGGCTGTGGCAGGTGGCGTGAACACGTGTGAATCGCACGCGCCCATTGCGCCGATTGTGGCTGATACACCGGTGCATCCCGATGGTGATGGGAAGGCCAGGTGCAAATGTTGGGCTAGGTCCGAGGGTTCAGACATGTTCAGACAGTACAAAGGCAGCAGACACTTTTAGGTCAGGTCAGGTTTGCTTCAAATTTCCGACATACTTGCTTGGAACCTTTCTTATGTAGCGTTCACCAAGGTATCAGGGCGTTATTTCTTCTTCATTCAGTTGAAAAACTCTGAGAGGTGTGTCCCTAGGTCCCTGGTGGCCCTAGTTAGGGACTCAGAAACCCAAGGCCGTGAAGATGATTGACTACTTGCTGAAGAGTTACATTATGTTTTCCACTGATCCTGTTCTTCCCTGCTGAAGACATATCATTATGACTATTCCTGAATCCAATGCTCCAAGCTGTTGCTGCTCGCGAGGTCTTAGTGAAGTATCAAACGATTGAGCGTTTGGCCGGAGGGAAGCCCCCGGCGGAAGTGACTGGTTGCGTGTGTGGGGCACATGGCGTGGATGTTTTGTTTAGGGCATGCCAAAAACATATTTGACAGCCTTGGCATGGTTGTTCCCACAAAAAAAAGTCGCATCCAGTTAGAGTCCCGGGACATTGTCGCCATTCTCCTTTGGCCCAGGGGTTTGGTAGTACCAAAAACAAATCAAGTTTGGAGATTTGGTGCTGCAAAATTATCGTCACACATTTTCTGCTATACATATGTATGCAAATGTGTTGATTTTTATTCCCAACCAAACGAAGAAGTTGTGCATGAGCTAGGCGCCATGGTGGCAGAGATGTTTTCTGTCCTGAGTATATAGTTAGGAAGATTCCAATGCAGGATACAGTATTCCTGCAGCATGTGATTGAAACCTATGATGTCACCAGTCAACAGTTGTCATTGGCCAAGCACGTTTCCGGAAGAGCCCTCGAACCGGTGACAAGGTTGCCCTCATCGCCTTAGAGCACCCCTGTTTCCACAATCCAAGCATAGATGATCATTTATGGGTAGTCGAGATATGTCTTAGTTGGAAGGATATTCGGTTCCAAAGATTCCAAATGCAGGTGTTTAACTTGAAGTAGCTAACAACACGACGGTTCCAAATCCCAAGTCCCATTCTTTGGCGCTCAGGTGAAAGTAGATGCAGAGCTTTGTACATTGGGCTTAGCCAAGCAGATTGCAGACATTGAGGGTATCATCTATTCAGCATGGGAAGATGGTGTTGAAGATTGTGCCATCGCTGTGCCTTTTGGAAGCTGCAAGGGCACTGGCTGTGTTTGCGCCACAGCCAACGGGCATTTGAAAATGTGGGGATGCTTGGCATACAAAAGTCATTGTGGTTTGAGGAATCTGAACCGAGATAGCGATATGTAAAGGCATGGGTGAAAAGTCATGTGTTTGAATTTTACACGCCTAGGACAAAGTAGAAATTTGTCTGGTAGGTTGTTAGGCATATTGACTGCAATATCTTGATCTGAACTCACCCTGAATTGCGTTTCGATAAAACCAACAAAGGCCAGGACATTCAGGGTGAGTTCAGGACATTGCCCACATGGGACATGGTGGGAGCCCAGGATATGAATCCGCCTTGAAGATTGAGCCGGCTGCCTTCCTGCAAGAGGAGCATCCACAGCGATGGGCCGCTGATCTGTGCACCGCAGAGATATGCTCCATTTGTTTGACAAGTCTAACAGAAAGTTCCTTGGCAGATCTGAGTTGCGAAAAAAAATCCAGGTCACAATCGCTTTCTGATAGATGTCATCTGGGTGTTTCGCGGCTGGCGCTTTGATTCAACTGGTGAAATAGAGTCCAATCTTTGCCAGTCAGTCTAACTGCACAACAATGTCGAGTTAGATTGCCAAAAGTAGGAAATTTCGTGACTCCCGGCTGGTCCAGGATACCATACCAAGCGTTTAGTATCCAAACCCACGTGCAAGGAAACTTGCCTGTGATTCCAGGCGCATACTCAAAAATTATTTGAGGCTGTGTGCCAGGGGACATTGTGGTTGGAAATCGTCAGTGCTTGCACTTCTTCCACGGCCAGTGCTTGTTGGGCTCGTTTCAAGCTGACGGGAAACATCAGTGCCCTTTTTGCCGTGGGGAATGGCATTACCTTGAGACTCGGCGAAACAGCTACAGCGTGCGGTGTTTGGCCGACATTTCTGATGGGGTCGTATGATATATATGTGTTTGCCAGTGTTAGCCCCTCTTCTTCAAGATGGCTTGTTGTCCATGTCGTGCAGGTCCATGTTTCCCTTGCACATATTTGCCTGGTTCGACAATGTACTTAGCAGGGTACTTGTAGTTTGCCAAAACCAACAAGTATACCAACATACCAACAGTGTGGTGCTGGTGTGGAAGACTATTCCTGCCTTTTCCAGCCCCAGTTTTTTGGGTCGATCCATTCCTCAGGAAGATCCAGAGAAGAAGAACAGCACAGCCGAAGCTGGCGAAGCGTTGCTTGTGGTGCTGCAAGCTTCTGGTGAAGCGACCTGTATCTACACTGACATCAAGCCTGGTATCACTGCCACATGTCTAGCACGCCAGTGTAGCTGGGGCAGGAGTGACTAGGCCCATTGAATGCACCGGACCATGATTCACTGATGTCTTCTACACAGGTCTCACAGGACCGTGGTCTTGGCATGTCTTGGTTAAAGTAGGATGAGGTGTGTATTTGAGACCTTCCTGTGGTGTGAAAGAAACCTTCTGGATGTGCCACTTTTCCTGCTTGTTTTCCTTTTCACTGCTCATATGTGCTCATACTTCTGTGCACTCTCTCAGCCGCGTCATCCCTATGACATTGATTGACTGAAGGTAAAAGAGTTCAAGTCCATTGCCGCGAGTCTCACAGGCTCTGACTGTCGAAATTTGTTGCTACGAAGCCATGGGGTGACCCATGATGATGAAGCGGCAGTGCCTCGATATTTCAAAAGATAGCAGGTTTAAGAAGGTTTCACATAGGTGATCTCATAAAGGTTTCATCCAGTTTCTGGATGATTTACGAGGTAAAGCTCGGGTAGCTGTCTTGTTTGGCCATGGGGGATATAATGCTCGTACAAAAGTCTTGCTTGGCAGGAACTTCAGTCGATAAGTTCATGTTTAGGATCAATCAGCATCCACCGGCGACCATCCCAGATGTCTTCACAACGAATCTTCCCAGGTGCGCCATAAAATCACATGAGTCCTCCGATTCTGAGGTGGTTGAAGTTCTACCTCCCGTTTTTTCGCTTTGTGAGAGGCAGGATGCGTGTGTTGTGGAGCATGCTCCATTGCTCCAGATATACTTTGCTAGAATGCGTTGTTACCCCCTATTTATGGCGGATCCCTAGTCCCGTCAAGGTCATCCATTTTGCTGAGTTGGCCGACCGGAAGTGCATATAGATGTAGATGTAGATGTAGGTGCCCTGAATTCATTGGGCTTTTTCAGGGAATCGGATGCGCCATCTCAAACTTTCAAACTGCCCAGGGGCGCGCATCCTTGGTCAATGCAAGTGACCTGCCATGGTCCGGATGGGGAGCCGCCAGTGAAGCGCAAGATGAGCAGCAGCGACACCATTTGGGATTTGAAACGTTCGCAACTTGGCACCAAGTGCACCGGGGTCGATGCTGATGCCGTGTGCAGGGATAATTTCTTCCTAAGAGGGTTGAGTCGGAGGCGAGATCACAATCACCAAGAAAGAGGTAACTTCTTGTTGATTGTCTCAGTTCAAGTTGAGCACAGAAACATGCAACAGGGCCAACAGGGTACAATCGGACAGGTTTTAATCATAAGTTGACGATGCTGAGTCAATCTTCAAGGTTTCGATTCTAAAGTTGTATGACATCCACGTTTGATTGGGTCAACACATACGGTCTCAAGTGCTGTGTTCTTCTTTTGGCTTCCTGGAGGTTCCAGAGAGCCAACGTCGGAATTGCCATCCAGTAGTTTATCCGAAACATCTACATAATGAAATCCTTAGGACAAGTGGAGTGGGGGGATACGATTTGTCCCCCAAACTGCGGGTGGCCTTGGCTTACTGGATTTGTGCAATAGACGTCAAGGTTTGCCTACAGCAGAGCCATTTCAGGCTGCACCGCGAATGGCGGATTTTGCCTTCCAAGCTGCGGGTCAAAGATGAAACAGGCTGGGAGTGATCCACCATTGACAGGTCATTCGTTGGGGGCTTCAACTTTTGTAGATTACCCCCATCAAAGATTATTAGTTTCCAGCCTCAATTCTACCTAGGAGTCATTCTGTGCCTGCGCAGATGTTTAGAGTTTTTTGACATTGTGACGTTTGCTGTAGTTTGTTGTGAAGGAAAGGTATTTGTTTGTTGATGGTTCGGGTTTTCAGTTGCGGGTTGACAGCTGAAGCCAGCAGCAGAATCTACCAATCCCATGGCTTTCACATGGTTTCTGTTTCACTCCAGGTCTCTACCGGTACGATGCAGTGATGCTGGGTGAGCTTCAAGACGGTGTTCAGGTGGAAGCAGAGGTGACTGTAGCTTGGCTTTGTTGAAAGTAGGAACCAGTCCACTACCCTTGGCTGATCATGGCTGATTTATTTCATTGATGACTTGAGAATGTGACATGCCGTCCAACCTGCGATCATGATCCAAATCGACTATTTGTTCAGCAAAACACCAGTCAGGCAACAGCCAGAACACATGAGTCGTTTGACACTCATCAAAGTAGCTTGTTTCAAGTTCATGTGCTGGTGGTCTGTGGATCCAAGGTCTCTGTTTCCGCGGAAAGCTACGTCTTGTTGGATCTCTGGGTTCCGACGCACCGTGCCTTGCTCGCTCGTCTATCAAGAACTGCTGGTCGCCTGAACTTGGCCTACCTAAGGTACAGTAAGTTTTTTTCAAATTGATCAATCCTGTCAATCCTGATTCATCTCTCACCTGGAAAGTTCTGAGCACTTGTACCATTTTCACCAGTAGTTTTACTGTAACCTCATCGCAAGGCTACACATGAGCATCAGGAGACACTGGTACAGTACTTGTACAGTATTGGTACAGTATTGGTGCAGTACTGGTACTTTACTGGTACGGTGGCTGCTTCTTTTGAGTAAGCAGGTATGTGTTGTAGGTGTCGTGGAGCCTTCAAGATTTGATGGTGCAACGAGGCTTGGATACTCCATCAGAAGACAGATGTGAAGATATGCTGCTTGAGGGTGAGGTGCTTTATGTGACTTGCCTGAAAAAAAAGGTGTTTGCTTGTTGACAGCTAGCCTCAGGATCACTCCAGAATCAAGCGAACAGCCTGTACCATTCTACCAGATGTTCAGGAGGATCCCACTTGATACAATACAGGATCCATAGGTATGTCTGTCAATGCCCCCAAAAGAGCGGGCCACATGCACTGCTTGTGGAAAAGCAATGCATTCGCATCCTGTGCCACGCCACAGCTTTGCGATTTAGAGGGTTTCTGTATACATGCCATCCTGTGAACAAACAGCTGGTTCCACAAGGTCACACAACGATGTAGCTTCTTGGCGATGAGAGCGCAGGTGGTGCGTTCTGGCATCTCCCAACCTTCAATCTCAACATGGGGGTCGTTTCATGTTCCTGTCAGATTGATGTTCCTCCTTGCAGACTGATTGCAGACATCAGATGTTTGGCACCTTATGGATGAACTTTCGCAAACCGTCAGCCATTTATCCACCCATTCACTTGTGGCTTTGACTTGTGCGCTGACCATTTTCTCAGAACCATGCAACTGTGACTTCGAAGCTGCTACGAGCAGCCGGATCTGTTTTCCACAACAGGAAGGGTCATCGGCCGGGGCTAGCTATTTGAGCGCCGAATTGGTGTACGCACGGCTCCACTTTGCCCTCTCGAGCAAAAAAAACCTGCGCCACATCTGTGTCTACCAGAATGGATATAGTAAGCAATCATCGCACCAAAGTAGAGTCATTCGCTTCCATCTTCTTTTGACAATTAATTGATGATAGCAGCCTGGAGAGAGCATGAATTAAAAGGCAAAAACCTAGCTCCAGCAAATCTTTCACAGGAATTGGGTAGGATGTAGGGAAGCAAACACCCACCCAAAACAAAGCAAACATTTCAGGCGGCACCAGAAATATCTGTGCCTGTGAGGAAATGAAGCAGCCGCGTGGTGGCTGGGTAGTCCCAGCTTAAGGTTTCGATCGCCCGTGCAACATCCCAGACTGCCAAACTGCCAAACCATCCATATGATTTTTTACCGAATGCCCCCATTGAACCCAAAGCAAAACCAAGCAAAAAGCAACAAAAACACAAACACAGAACCATGCAGCCATAGCACTACAGTACTCAGTGCGTGGTGCTATCCAATATGTGGAGTTTTGTTGAGTTAGGCCAACTGGGCAGAAAATCACAAGTCACGAAGTTTCCGCTGTGATGTGCAGTTTAGTCTTGGTTTCGTCACACATCCCTATGGCCCTTGACTTGTCTCAGGTTTTATGGGCCCCTGCTACAGAAGCCAGCCGACCGGACCTTCGGAGGATCGCATAACGCTCTTTGCAGCAGACGAATCATGGCAAGTGGTCAACAGGCATTTTGGGCAGGGACTCTTAAGGGATTGGTCCCTGGTCGCCAGCCACTTGGGGTCAAAGCCAGTGATGTTTCATCTACCTGAAGCGGACTTATAATGAAGCTATTTGTAGACACTCCCAACTCACTCACTCCCAACTGAAATTTCATCCAGCAGACCTCCTAGAGCTTTGACTACATGGATTAGCCCCAGGTAGATTCCCAGCTGAAGTCGCTGCGCATTTTTGATTGGCCACTTTGAACAGACGCCTTTCTGTTGCCAAAGGCTAGCTTGGAACAATGGGGTCTGATGCAAGTTTGGAGACAGCTTCACATACATACAAGCTCAAGAGCAAGTAGTTGCTTTTTTTTTGTGTGTGTAAGCTCATCACCCCCTAAAGCCCAAGCACGTCCTCCTCTGAACAGTCTGCTCATCATGGTTGCATGTATGATCATGTATGCAGGCCTCAAACAGAAGAGGGTTTGAGTTGCTTGCTCTCCAGCCTGTGGGTCCTTTCTGCCCAGCCTGAGTCCACCAAGCAGGCAGCTTTGAGGGGTGGGTTGTCAGTGCATGCTGCTGCATACACTGATGACCTCTGTATGTGTTCCGTCGTGATGCCCAGGTGGTAGGGGGTTCAATTGCATTTTGGTTGAATGTTTCTAGTTCGGGTCATCATATATTGGATCTTGGTTCAACAATCGGTGGGGTTCACAACCTTTAGTTTCATTGTTTGGCCAGTTCTTCAGATTTTCTGCCACTCTGAATTGTTTTGACGGATTTTTAGGAGCTTCCTTTTCCTCAGGCCTTGCTTTCTTCCGCGTGGCGGCTGTTTCCCTTTCCACCGCTGCAACTTGGCCTTGCACTTCTACTGGACGGCCGCGGTCGACAGATTACAGAGGCCGACAAGGCTGCTGTGGCCCATGGTTTCTTCCAGATGCTGAAAGCCATCGCCCCCAAGGATGGGGGACTGAACCAGAGGAGTTTGATTCAGTTTTCAGGGCTGATATTGATCTGTTTCACTTACATGCTGTGATGGTTTCAAGCTACGCAAACATGTTTGGTAGGTCCAGGCTGCCAGTTAAAAGCGACAAACAGCAGTGTGTTTTTAAAGACAGCTCACGTGTGTCCATCTGAGCCGGGCAACCCACACATGGAAGTTGAATCAGCTTAGAACAAGAGGTATAGACACTTCTCCGAGTCATCTACTGTGCCAAAGCTCCAGCAGGATTCAAGAAGTTGACGCCAAAAACGGGTGTTACATAGATCAGACGCGCCAGCTGTAGTGCTGTATCATGATGCATGACAATCTTGAAACGCTACAGTCTGCAATGTGCAGGCATGTAGATTTACAATGATATATATATATATTTATACATATAAATATATTTATACATATAAATATATTTATATATATGTACATATATATATATGCAGAGTATTTGATATGTATCTATAGATTTGATGAGAGGGGATTGTGGAGGTACTGGGGCACATCTTTTTGTAGGGCTGCATGTTTTGTTCACCGTCATCAGCTATAGTTCGCTCGGTATCTTCCTGTAGGACCATCCGGAAGGGCAACTCTTCGAACATGCGAGGATCCTTCTGTCCTATCTCCTTCGATCTTCAGATGAGGAGATCAACGCACCCACCCAGGCGAGGGTTTGGCAGGGCAGGTTAGCTGTGGCCATTGGTAGCAGTTTGTCTTTTTGGTGTTGCGCTGAAAAAAAATATCGGATTCGTACACAGGATTTAGACATGTCTATCACCAACATGAGGAAAATGTAGCACCAGGTTCAACCACACAGTTTTTTTTGCTCATCACTCCACACTTTTGAACATCAACGAGCATGCAGTTCAAAAACTGCCCAAAAATTTGTGAAGCGTCCCCGCTCCTTGTAGGTGGAAAAGACGCTGTTGTGCTGCATCACGAATGAGCCGTTGCAGGCAAGATCTGCATTGCGTGGCTGAATATGCATGTTTTGGCACGAATTCCCCTTGCAGTGAACTAGCAAATCTCCGAAGATGGATATTGAAACGCTTCCAGGTCAAGGTCGATTGTGTTCCTTTTTATTTTTGTGTCGGCCCGAAGGCAAGTTTCCAACATTGGTCAGGTCATATTATAATTATTAATGGGGTAAATGCACCCTGATAAGGTCATGGGAATATATTGGGATATGCAATCATCCTTGTAACATCGTGATGACCATTCCGCAATTGTTTCGGTGTTCTGAAAGGGGAGCAAGAGCTGCTTTGCAACCATCTGCAATGAATTGCTTTGCGCATCTTTGCGCCATTTACAAGGATCAGAGCATGTCATTCGTTCACAAACCTTGAAATCTAATAGATTGCCAAGCAAAGGGCAGATAATACGCACACGGAACGACAATCGGTTTTTGTTTCTTCCAAGTATCCATAATCGACATGTGCTACACACTGTTCCTGCTTATTTTTTTGATGCTCTCTGGTATATCTAACACATTTTTGCACAAAAGTCCTCCGCTCTATCCAATTCATCTACTTCTCTTACTGTTGGAACCTCTTGACGATCCTCCTGTTTTCAGCAAGCTTGCCCTTTTTTGTATACATAAGTCACAGAATCTCCAAACATGCAGTTTGCAATTTGGTTCTTGCCAAACCCCTTGACTGACACCACAAAACCTCTTCTCTGCATGTGGGTGTCCTGTCGATTGGGAAGCTCGTTGCTTGATACCTCACTGTTCTTGTATGTTGGCGGCAGTTTCATCCATGCTTAAACTGATATTCTCTGAGTTGCAACATCTTCCCAAGTGTGCTGTCAAGGGGGTTCCAGGTCCAAGCCTACCATTTGCCCCCGTTTTGTGAGTCCAGGAGCCAGCCTACTTCTTGGACCAGCCAGAGATGATCTTCAACCGATCCGCTGCGGAACATGTGATTTCTCAGCTTCAAGCAGGGATTGATATGGAGACCACTTTCCACCTGGATGAAGTTCCTCTTTTGCTCAGTCACCATTTTTGTTACATTTAAGTATGTTTGCCTTGTCATAATTTCGATTCCTGGAAGCACAAAAAGCATCAACCCCATCCAGCATTGGACAAGTCAAGATACAGTGAGGGGATGTAGGGGGTTGTATCCAAATCCCGTAAATCACCATGTTTGAATTTTAAATCAACATTGTCCAAAGGCACAATATCCACAATATCTTAGTACAAGATATATATATATATAGATAGATAGTATGAGCACTGTAACAACCGTATTTATGTGTTTGCCAACGTACTTCAAAAGTGAATGCTAAACGTTCCGAGAGTTGCCATATGTAGTTCCCTTCTGTTCCTTTCCCTGATGATCTGCAGTTTCCTGGGGTTTTAGCATGATTCAAACAAACCCCTACATCAGGCTTACTGGCGCACTCGCGCAGTACAGGATTTGCAAGACGCTATGTCACTGGGCATTGAAGTTTAGCCACAAAGGCCCATCATACCCATTAACTTGCAATGGCACTAGGCAACAGCGCCCTAGAAGAAATCGACATCTCACACCAGCCTTGTCGATAGAATGTGCTCAAATGGGTTTGTCTATATGTGGCGCCAAGCTTTGAACGTGCTAATGCCCCCATTGAGCTTTACTTCTGTTCGCTTGCTGAACTGAGGCACATGTCCCGCTTGGTGAAGATCTTCAGCCCATTAAGCGAGTCTTGCCACGTAACGGGGTATCGTGTGTTGGAGGATGCTTCACATCATGTCAGAATTTAGCCGATCAGGGGGATCTTTATAGAGACGGCAGCCCGCAACCACAATTAGGGCGTCATATGTTGTTCATTGTTTTGTTCAAAAGCTGAGACTTCTATGTCCCAAATTCAGTGGCCCGGCGCCTTTGTGGACAAACGGGCAAATGAGGCATGTCTGGTCTTGAGTTTCCAGACACCCGATGGTGACGCAGTTGCACTTTCAGTCGCTAAGTCGCACTGAGGATGACAGTGGGTACCAACCATGGACTGCGCAGGGTAGGTGCCATATGAGAACTATACCCAGGACGTCCAAAGACTTCAAAGACTATTTACTGTAAAGATAGTTTACCCATGTTTCTCATACATATATATATGTATATAAATAGTTTTCTATCTGCATGCACCTCGCTTTACAGTTCACTTGAGATGTCTACCAGAGAATTTTCTGGATGGTTGGTTCGGCCTCCAGGCCATTCCAGGCCGGTTGACTTGCGGTGCCCCAGCATAGGTATTTATAGTTTTCTTTGGTGGAGTAATAACCATGGGTTTATGTTATGATAACATGATATTTATGATGTTTTTGTTTTTAATGATAAACCATGGGTCTATGATAGGCAACCACCATAGATTATATAACCATGATATAACTTGCTTGAAGGTAGATGATGAAGCAGTTTATGGGGATAGACCAACTTATAACTGGTGGTACCACATTGTACTTTGAATTGATGCTTAAATTGTCAATAGGTGATCCCCAAAACCATGGGCTTCAATACTAAGTCATGGTCTAATGACTTGGATGATTTGGAGTACCCCCATGACTCAGGAAACCTCCACATATATACTGTATTTATACACATAATGATTTATACGCACATATTGATACATGTTCTATAAATTATGTTTAAATGTCCTTGCTCCAGCCTGAGGCAAGATCTTTTCCCACCTGGACGGAGCTGCGAATCTCTTTCGGCAAGGAGGACACATCGGGAACATCAAGTTGCTTGAAGCTGATAGGCGCGTTGTCATTGAAGAGACTTGGTGATCAATTAAGATTTGTCATACGGGTCAGTAATTCCTATAATATTTCAATGAAAAATAGCAAGAGACTTGGTCATATGGGTCAGTCTGAAAATGGGGTAATTGTTTGGGGTTTTGGCAGATTTTCGGACAACTATTGCACGGAAATTTATTCTTTTGGCTCTTTATACCATGGTACATGTGGAAGAAGCAGAAGATTGTGCAGTAGATTTGGCAGTCGGCTTCTGAACTTGGATTCAATTTCCAAAAGATGCTGAGTGGAAAGTCGATAGCGTGCTGCATCCTATAAATGATTATTAAATTAATTTTAATGGGAAGATCAAAGAGAAATGGTGGGATTTGCCATTGCCATTCTTGACTACCAGAGGGTGCTGGATTAGTTCCCCGCTGGTCGCCGTGCCAAGGAATTGTCATTCACCTCCCAAGTTGACACGGACGAAGGAGTGCTCAGGTATGTTTTGCGTAGGTAATGGGGTAAGTAATGGGAATTATTAGGTTATAATATACTCTATACCCAACAATGTGAAATATGATGAATGGGACTAGGATATGCTGTGTGAGGGATTCTCTTTCAGAGGCTGCTTCGCAGCACCGTTTTATTTGTTTCACTATCGTGGTGGCTGAGGTGTGGATTGGTCTTCGGTAGGACTCGGCCAGCACATCCATTTGTTTGTTCTCTTCGCCAACTTGATCAACTTCACCATTTTCCATGACAAAGCTAAAATAAAATTGCCCGACTGATATTCTAAGCATGCGCATATTGCCATTATATGGTCACTAGTTGCACATGATCCTAGTCACTGGGGTAGGGATGATTCATGACCCTGGGTGGCCGCTCCCAAGGGGCTTGTACCAATCATGGCACTTTGCGGTGCGGTGTCGTGCAGACCCGGGAACCTATCCCCCTTACAGATCCGCAGGAGGGGCATGTGGTGGTCTTCACCGGTCATGGCAAATCCAGTGGCGCCGGGCATTGCGTGATCTTCTCGCCGTTGCAGGGTAGTGAAGCGCACATGGACTTGGACCAGGCATGGGGCTGGGTGGCTGGAGGCGGCCGCTCTGTCTTTTTTCAAAACTGGCGGTTTGGAACAGTTCTATGATCCGACCTCATGCAATGCCATCTAAGATCATCTAAGCATATCTAAGCGTTTTGACGATGTTTGTTCCTCTGAGGTGGCAAAGGACATGGCTCATTTGGATTCGGAGCATCGGGATGACCGTGAGCTTCAAGAAGGGGTTCCTCGTTGTGCTTGGACTAGGTCCCACGTGTCTTTAGCAACGATCTGGAAGGCTGTAAGCTTCCTATCACTTCAAACGTCGAACCCTTCATGTTTTCAATGCACCTTGGGATTGATAAGGGTGATTGCTAATGCATATCATCAGCCTCGTAGTTTGCTTCTAGCCTCTTCATCAGCTTTGTTCACTGGCTCCCGGGACCCCTTGCAATCATTGTTCGAGACCACTCGCACATTGAAAATGTATAGAGGGTTGACTTGCTCATTGTAGTGTGGAGTGTCTTCCTGAAAGGATAAAAGACGATCTCAGGGTGGAATTCCGGAACCAGGGCAGGGACAAGCTCCCTAAACTTTGAGACCATGGAGCGGCAATACCCTCATGATCCTGTATTGTGGATATTGATCAGGAGAAAAAATGAAATGCTATGTTGATTTTTTCCAATTGTGGATTTGGTGGAAACACATATTGCGCATATTAACATAATATCTCACATATAGTTTTGCGCATTTCCCTCAGCAATCGCCAATCGCTAGATCGCATTTTGGGCCAACAGCTGCAACACTGAGGTGACCATTTGTCTGGACACCTCCAACTCGATGTGTCTCAAATCTTCTTTCCCAACAGACCGGGCGATTGAAGAGGCGCAAACTGATGGAAGTGCCTTGTTTGTGATGGGCTTATGACATCTCAAGACTAAGGTTTTGCCAGCTCATAGATTGTCATCTCTAAAGATGTATATACAGTGTGTTTTATCATCAATAATCAATCTTTATATATATATATATATATGTACTTGGAGACCAGCAGCTGGCTGTCGTCAGGCCGAAGAAGAAACTTCCATGTGGGAACTTGGGCCTCCAAGAGATGAGTCGGAAGAGTTGTTGTAACTCGTCGGCTCAGAGTGCAACTATTGGATTGTACCCCCAACTGTTCAAGGCGAACGTATGTGCAGTGCGCGTGCAGTAGCCCACTCAACTTTCTTGATGATTCATGTGTCAGCCTGAATATGCCTGAATATTCAATTGTACAATCGAAAACTGTGAGGTTTGTGCATGATTAGTTGCGAACCTTACAAATCCAAGCCGTGTAGTAGCCGTATGATTGCCAGTTGAATTCGAGGCAGTGTTGAGGTTAGAGATATGTGGCAGCATGTCCTGGAATCATGGCATTTCTGAAGGTGGCAGAACAGGTCCTGGATTACACCCGATCGCGTTCCCAAGGAACGCATTGGTGCGCAGATTTGACCATCACCCCGGTATTTACTACTTGCGGCAGTGCATGGCTGCTGGTGTGGCCGGCCATGGTCAACCCCAAATGATCCTTGAGCAGCTGTGCCAGCTCTTGCGTGGAAGTGGACGAGTCTCAGAGGAACACCTTCGCATGATCGCGCCGCGTCCAAGAATTGGTCTTTTTTGGGGGTGAAATCCATAGCGAGAATATCAGTCAAAGAGGATAAAAGTAAACGCACAAGCATGCACAAACCATCGATGGTTTCACTCTATGTACGCTATGCACACATACACACTTCCTTCTAAGCTATTGAAGCCGAGAAATATCATGCAATATGTTCTCAACATGTCCCAACCGACAGATGTCATTGATATTGGAAACGGCCATCACGGGGATATCCCTGAGATGAACATGGCGCTCCGGGCAGGTGAAACATTCTGGGGACTTCCTGGCGGTGCTGCAGCCACGAGACGGTCAAGTTCCGCATGAGTTCTGCTGCCCAATTACGCAAAGCCTCATGCTTGATGCTGCGTCTTGGCTCCGAATTTCATCCCATAGACCCATAGAAGATTTACAGGATTTGATTTGGATTTAATATGATTTAATACTATGACTTTTATAACTTATATATTTTGACGTAGTAATGGATTTAATCTGATTCAATCTGATTTAATATCGAGTTTTTATGGTTCAAATGTGCGACGCGCTCCAATCTGTGGGCACATAGTTCTTTTTTCCCAATGGCTGTTATTTTTCATGGTGGCGTGGTCACTGCCACCACAACTACTTGTGGGGATTTTTGGGGTGCATCCCATTCAGGTGTTTACAACATGTTACAGAATGTTATAACCAAATAATTTATAATCCTATTATATATATATTATACATATACAATATACATATTATATTATATTATATATAGCTGGCTTGTACTATTGTTCTTCCCCACGGATCTCAACTGGAAAGGTACTATTGTTCTTCCCTTCGGGGATCATCCGATAAAATTGGAACGATACAGAGAAGATTAGCATGGCCCCTGTGCAAGGATGACACAGTGCCGTGGCCCAAACCTTTCCAGTAGTAGCACTGTAGCATCGAAACTTTGGGACGGTCAGTGATGCCATGATTGACCTTCACTTGGATGACCCTTTGGATGTTGGATTGCCCTACAGTGGCTTACTTCAGATAGCTGTGCACGACAAGATCCAAAAATGCCATCTGGTTAAGACGGCGATCAAGGGACAATTTTTGAGATATCGAGGTGAACTGCCAGTTGATACCACTATCATCCTGGTTGTCCATGCATGTGTGTTAGACAACAGAACACTGGGGGCTGACAATGAAACCCAGGTTTTCCCAAAGCCCTGCATCAATGTGCGAGATGTCAGAAGGGTCGCAGAAGTCTGCTCAGGCATGGGATGCTTAGGAGTAGGACTCGAAGAAGCCGGCTTTGAAGTCGCAGTGAGAAGTGACTGGAGCCAGCCAATGCTAGACCTAGCCAGCCGTTTGCATGCCTCCGACACCTTGCTATAGGTGACACATGTTCAGATGCCCTTTTGGCCGAAATCAGCCGAAAATATCCAGATGTCAGATCGCTTGCAGCAGGTGTAAGTTGCCAACCGTACAGCAGGTTGGGCGACCAGCAGCATCAGAAAGATCCACGTTCACAGAGGTTGCCATCAACACTGAGATTGGGATTCTTAGGACAGTATGGTTTGATCTTCCTGGAATGTGGTGCAGAAGCCCACACTTGTCCGTGGGTACAACAGGTAATTGCACAGTTTTCCAAAGAAACTGGATACACGGAATCCTCAGTTTGCAGCAAGTCTGGCCAGCCAGACGACGCCGATGGTGGTGCATACTAGCCCACCCATCTCTAGGTGTGATCCCATGGCAAGAATTTCCGCAGGTTCATCCACAGCCGATGGTGTCAAGCTTGTTGGGACAGTTCTAAGCATGTTCACAGGAGATGTTATCACAACTGCAACTGGATTTGTACGAGTTGGGAAAGTTTTCACATTTTGGATTTCACAACAACATGATCCCGATGCAAGGTCAGATGGCCACCAGCCTCCACTCCTGTGGCAATCAGCTCATGGGATGTCCATGTGGGTGTCGCAAGCATCCCTTCATTGAACAAAGGCTTCAAAATGGAGGACTTCATGGGCTTTTGGTTCAGTTGGCCGGGGAATCCAAATGTGGGAACAATATTTACCCCAATTTCCGTCATATTACCCCAGACGAATTGGCAGTACTGAATGGAATGCTTCCAGGTTGTGATTGGGGTTCACATCCCATGTGGGTTGGGACAGATGGCTTCGCCTTTACAATCAGCATGGGTCGGAGCATGTGCAATGCAACATCTTATATGAGGACTTTGGATCTTGGTGAACCGTGCGAACCAGAAGTGACACTGCTCAAACTCATGGGAAATTTGCTGAGAACACGCGATGAGGTTTTCGGAGAGCAATCTCGTGCCACTGCAATTGCTTTCTCACACATGATCCATGCCATGTCTTTTACACAAGGAAAGACCCATGAACTCACTGTTGATGGAACCAACCCCGAGGAATCCAAAGTGAATCAACATGCCATGCACGACCACCGCACAGCCCAGGTACCAGACGAAACTCCTTGTCAGGACAATGCCAATCCTGACATCCAGGCAGAACGACAGATCCCAGAGGCAACAGGTGCCCTCACCATCAAACAGGTTCCACAGGCTTCTGCATCCGAAACATCCGAATCCAGACTCCTGATGGTGTAGCTCGGTCCCGTGAACACCCAGCTGCAGCCATTTAGAGACAGTCACTCTACAGCAGTAAAGGATAGGGGACCACCTGACATGCCTGTGTTTGCATCCGTCGATCCTGCCGCTAGGAGAAACCAAGCATGGGATGCCTCCACACTTCCGGTAGAGACTCCGAGCGTACAGATTGCAAATGCTGATGCATCCGAAGATGTACAGAGGTCAGAATCCCTGAACATCCGACCGCAGCCATTTGGTGACAGTCGCCAAACAATCGCAGTTGAAAGAGGGCACATCGACTCCCATGCGAGAGCAACCGCCGACCCCATGAAAAGCCATGCATTGGATGCCACAGTACACGACAGTGACTCCGCTTGTACAGTTTGCAGCCGCCGATGTCCCTGATCAGGACAAAATGTCCACCATGTACAGACTCCGAATGCCGAAGTTGTACAGAAGCATCCGATAGATCTTGGCCAATCACCACCTGAAAGGGTGTTTAACCGAAGCCCAGAAATGATGCACCAGGTGCATCTTGCCAAAGCCGTCCATCAATCACCCTCCGAAATTCGTGCACCTGCATCCGAAGCAGGAGCCTTGAATGCAATCGCCACAGACCGATCATGTGCCGCTGTGAAACCCATGCATCCGATCCCATGCACCAACACCACAACCATCATTTACAAAAATGACCAAACCAAAGCCTGCATCACAACCAAATCAAGCCAGCGTGCCAAGCGATGAGCAATGCAATTTGAGATCAGAAATATCAAAATATGCACCAGATGCCATGTCCCTGCCAACACCAACCATGGCAGTAGCAGCAGCAGCAGCAGCAGCAGCAAACAGCAACCATGCAGCAAGCATGCCCACATCAGCAAGAAAGCAGTGCCAGATGTACTGTACATCACAAGACGACCCATCAGGTCTGCTGGCACGAACGCAGATGAGGGAAGCAGAGCCAAGCATGCTACACAAAGGTGCAGCAGCCTGCACAGCCACTGCAGTGACACCACATCAGCAGATACAAAACCATAATAATGATGAAGCAGCCAAAACTACAGCAGCAAACACGGAAGCAGCCATCGAGACAGCAGCAATCGCAAAGCTTCTCGAGACAACACAGCAGAACATTGCCATCAACGACCCACCATCCACGGGTGGGGTGATAGGATTTGAGACCAACAAACGACGCAAGACACAGCACGCAACCAAGCCTACAGAAAGCAAATCAACAGGTGAAGCGCAGACAAGCGCACAAATTTCAGTACCACACCAGATACCACATACACTGCAAACACTGCCGGGCCAGATCTCAGCAGTGCAACCTCAGATTTGCCAGCCGAACCAAGCATCATCGATCGCAGAGCCAAAAGAAGAGGGACAAACCCCATATCATCAGCATGTTCCAGTACCACCACATAAAACGGGAAAGATGACTCATGCCAATCCCTCAGAAGATGGTGAAAATAATCAGCCTGCTTCAGTACCACCACATGAAACCGGCAATACAAACATCTCAGAGGATGTTGAAGCCAGCGACAAAGCCACCATCCAAATCTGGATCATCCAAGATGACAAGCTTGAGCCTTATAAAATCAAAGTACCAGTTGGAACCACGCCGGACCAACTGACACAGGCTGAAGCAAGACTCAAGACGATGGTGCGACCGATATTCCCCAGAACATGGATTGGCACACCATTGCCCCTCTATGAACCGCTGCAGGACAAGCAAGTGGTTTATCTGCACCAACAACCACCGAGCATCAAATGCCCAGCCATCACAGGTATCCAACCGACAGAGGTTGTCCAGCCCCCAGTCTGCAGGATCCATGTGTTATGGAAACAACAATCATGGGTTGCTCTGGATGAAATGCTGTTTTATCTTGAAGGAACAATTGCCAGCGAAGACACCAAAGTCTTTCTGCCAGAAAAATTCTTTCATGAAGCTGCAGTCAATGAAGAAGCAGGGGCATGGTTGCACAGACCACTCGCTGAAGTTGATGACAAAACCACGTTCGCCTCAGCAGCCATTGTGCAAGGACATTGGGTCCCAGTCATGATCACCAGGCATGACAGATGCATCCGAATGACCACCACCCCTGAAGGAAGTTGTTTCCTCCGCGCAGCTCAGGAGATCACAGAAGACCCGGGCCTCACGCTCGAAGTCCACCAGAAAGTGATGCCTCAAGCATGTGCAGCCGATTGTGGTTTTCAGGCATTCGCATGGATAGTAGCTATGCACTCAGGACTCCAACCCACGGCATTGCCAGCCCACAAAGCAGAGCAATGGAGATACATGTTCGCTCACCAATTGCTGCAAACTGGCCATCACACTGACATCATTCACCACCTCCCCCTGTGAGGCATGAAGATTAACAGTGAAAATCATCAGCAACTCACCAAGTTGCTCAGTGAACATGGAGTCTGGCCAGATCGTGTCCAAGACCGGGCGAGCAAGATCCTGGAGAAACTGCCTGTAGCCACTCTCAAAGGCATCCTTGCGTCGAGAAAGCCATAGCCTGATTTGAAACATGCAGCCAATCAAGTCAAGCCGCCACTGAAGCTGATCATGCAAGACGAACTGGATAAACAAATCGCTGCCAGAGCAAAACACCGAGCTCAGTTCGGTAGGAAGCCAGCCAAAGCTTATCAGAAGAACACAGATCAGCCCAAAGAAATGATCACGATCAAGGCAGCCGACTTGCAAGTGCCAGAAGGTGTCTTCAAGCAAAATGATGGAAAGGTCCTCGGACCACTGAGAGCGGAACATGCGGGCAACAATGCGGAAGGAGTTGTCCTCATCGATGAAGAGGATTCCCATGCTGTCCTGAAACTGCAAACTCCTGTGACGCAAAAAGGATTAGCAGTGGCAGTGTTGGTTCTTGCCACCAAAGAAAATGCCAATCAACATGAATCGGAACCCATCAGATTCCCAGCACTATGTGTGTCCACGCAGGAACCTCTGATCGCTGCAGGATACTTGTATCAGTTAGGCATGCAGACCGTCCAACGCCATGAGCCACAGGTCAAGATTGCAGTTGATGAAAGGGATACTGAAGCCATCCGATGCTTTGTCTTCCAAGACCAAACATCGCTGTGGGATGCAATGCAATCTCATCCAGTTAAGACAGTGTTTGCATCCGAGCCCTTGCTGCAGCATGATTGAGCTTCTGAGCCCATCGTCATAGATGTGTGGGACCGACAATGGGTTACCAAACGTTTTGAGAAAACCAAAAACAAAGCAGCCGAGATGTTTGTTTTCTCATTCCGTATGTTGGCTGACAAAGCCAACGAGCTGGTATCCCAAAGTGGGGCCAACAGAATCTATTTTGAACCAAGATCAGCATGCGGAAGATTCCCCAGCAATACCCATCATGTGACTTGGATACCAAATGCAACTTTCCAGGAAGCCAAATATGCCCGGCAAACATCGCCGCAGACCACGTCTTTGGTCAGACATGCCGATCGATATGGACTCCGCAGTGACACAATGAACGCCTTGGAGATTCACAACAAGCACAGACCAGACACTCCATAGCTGATGGGACCATCAAAGATGTTGTATGCCCTTGGCCCTTTGCCATACTCAACAACCAAAGATGCAGTCACAAAACTCCTGAAAGCATGGGGCTGGGAGGCTCGCCCGCTCCAGCCACGAGGGCGTAGCCAAGACGGCAGTGGCATCACATGGACGATCCAGGCCACCACAGACCCAGGCCACTGGATCTACGTCTTACAGCATGGGGACGTCTTAATCAGCAAACTCCAGGATGACAAGCCTGCTGAAATCTCCCCAAGATACTCTCCGTAGTGGCATCCAAGAAGACCATCATGCACCTGAACCAGAATGTGGACCAGGACCCATGGCTCATGAATGATCCTTGGAAACAGCCTCACAAGCACAAACATTCAGCAGCAGCAGCAGCAACAGCAGCAACAAGCCAATATGCCAGCTGGCCACCCGCCATGATGGCCAATATGGAAGCAAGCATCGAAAAGAAGTTGCTGGCCAACCTTGGCCCCAGAATCAAAGCTGGAGACTCAGATGTCACCATGGACCATGGAGGCCTTGACAGCCGGGCTACACAGCTTGAGGACCAGCTTCAGCAAATCCAACGAAATCAAGGGGCCTTCGAACAGAAGCTTTGCCAGGTTGATCAAACAGTCATGCAAGTCCAAACCACGCAGCATGGAGTGGAAAGCACGGTGAATCAGTTGCAGATCCAGATGGAGCACCAAAACCAGCAGCTCTCCCAGACCTTGGACAGGAAAATGTCCGAACAGATGGATCGCATAGAAGCCCTGCTTTGCAAGCGGGGAAGACATGAGTGACTATGCACTGAGGCCACCATTAATTACAGGCAAGCTTGCCGAAACAGCCGACCGGTACTGAAGCATCCTGCTTGTCTGTCTGCACGCAAATATCCACCAACGAAGCCTTTGGTGGTTCCAAGATGTCAGAAATTTCTGTGTCTCATCCTCATAGTTTTCTTTTCGACAGTCATGAGGCTGGGGGAAGCCAAGGTGCCGGGACCTCATATTTTTGCAAATGCAAATCCAACCGGACTGATGGGAAAGAGTGCCACTCTTGCTGCACTGGGTCAGGCCAGTGCCACCATAGCGGTGCAAGAAACGGATCTTACAGCCCAGGGGATTAGCCGTTTTCGAAAAGAGCCAGCCTGGCAGAAAACATGTCTAAACATGACACATGGGGCCC